>Ga0126311_10000017_pt1 | contig 108459 bp, 95 predicted proteins | sample Plot61_FD_92539 | JGI IMG/M metagenome (GOLD analysis project Ga0126311, IMG submission 92539) | Serpentine soil microbial communities from UC McLaughlin Reserve, CA, USA - Plot61 | ecosystem: Environmental > Terrestrial > Soil > Grasslands | place: USA: UC McLaughlin Reserve, Lake County... | reverse complement strand
GCGTCACTCTTTTCGAGAAAACCCCCATTTCACAGGCTCTTTCTTTAGTAGACGACCAAACCGACTTGGACCGTCTCTGCAAACAACTGATTCTGTTCAACTAACGTTGGGACAGTAGTGAGAACGAATGCGAAAAAATCATGTATCTCGACTCAGTAAAACTATTGCAAAGGCAGGTCGGCTACGGTGAGCTCGGCGTGAATGGAAGCCTCGGCTACGAAGGCGGCCAGGTCCGTGTCGGGAAGCAGTCGTTTCAACACGCGTTCAGCACGCATCCGCCGGCACGCCTGCGTTTTCACGTCGAGCGACGCTTTGCGAGTTTCAGTTGCCAGGTCGCGCTGAACGACGACGTCCCGGCCGGTTGGTCGCACGCGGATTTTTCAGTCGTGGCCGACGGACGCGAAGTTGCAAACGAGCCGTACGTGCAGGCCGGCGAGCCGCCACGTTCACTCGTCGCCGACATCAGTGGCGCGGAGTATCTCGAGCTCGTAGTACACACCAGCCGTTGGGAACACGCGCATGCCGTGTGGCTCGATCCGCGAGTTGACGAATCGCCCGCGCCAATCATGCGTCTCTTCGATAGCTTGAATCGTGCCGAGTTGATCGTTCCAGAGCGTTTGCCACGTACAGACCGCTGCATCGCTACTGTTGTCTCACCGGGATTCGAGCATCTGCTCGACGACATGCTCGGCTCGCTTTACGCGAACGGCTGCTGCAACGACGCGCTCGTAGCTGTATTCGTACTCAATGGAAACGATGCGTGCAATCGCGTGATCGCGAAGTACAAAGCGACCCCTGTCCGCTGCCAGTCTCGCGCGGGACTGAACCCGATGAGTAAGGCGGTGATGTACTCCACTGCGCGCATCGTCGATGCAAAGTATTACCTGTGTCTCGACGCTGACATGGTCGTGATTGGCGATCTGCGACCGATCTTCGCGACGCTCGCAGCGCTTCCTGAAGGACGGATACTCGCCTGTCGCGAAGGTAACACTCAATACGCAAATCATCTGGGCGCCGCGATCGATTCGATCTATGGCGGCGGCGAAGCCGACTTGGACCAACTCGGCGTCACTCCGGAAGAGCAAGCGTATTCACTCGTGGTTAACGACGGGCTTTATGCCGGCGACCAGACCGCATTACGCGCGCTCGACGGGGCGATACGCGCGATGCCACAGGCGTGTGCGTGGGTTGACGGGCACAGTCGCGTGAAATGGCGCAACCAGTTCATCTTTAATCTCGCGCTCGCGCGCTTGCAGTGTGGAGTCGAGCTCGATTCGCTTTACAACGTGCAGCTTCAGGCGCAGAACATCGACTTTTTCGAGCAGGGATCAAGGTTGCGCGCGACGTGGCGTGGACGCGAGCCGCGTGTGCTTCATTTCAACGGCAGCGCAAAACGAAAGTACCCGCAGTGGCAGGGTAAGTTTTCTTCGATTGCGGATCCGCTGGCGGGCCAGATGGGTGCTGATAGTTACGCTGTGTTTGTCGAAGCACTGCGCGCGTGGGTCGGACGTCACGGAGTCAAAGCGCTCGCCTGGTCGTTTTATGGATTGACGAACGGCCAAAATGCCGCGGTCAGAGATCCGTCCGTCTTGCCGCTACTCGCGACGTTGCATTACCTGATTCGCGCGAATGGTTGCGTGCGTGTGCTTGAGACGGGAACCGCGCGCGGCATCTCGGCGGCGTGTCTCGCTTCCGCTGTTGCACATCGTGAGGGTGGGCGTGTAGTCACACTCGATCCGTTTCTTTTTGCAGGACGTGAAGAGCTTTGGGCCATGTTGCCGGAGAGTTTTCAGAGCTGCATTGAAGCGCGGCATGCCGGTTCATTGGAGGGCATGCAGGCGGCATTGGCTGCTGGTGAAGTGTATGAGGCGGTGCTTCTGGATTCGGTTCACGAAGCCGAATTCGTGTGGGCGGAATTTCAACTCGCGGCTGAGCTGGTTTGTCCGGGTGGTTTGATCTTGATCCACGATGCGACTTACGCGCTCGGTACCGTACACGTGACGTTAGCCCGTATCGAGGCGGCTGGTTACAACGTCGTGCGACTTTGGGCGGCGGAGGGCGGCACGGCTGAGGACGATCATCTTGGTCTGGCAGTGATCGAGAATCGTAGACGCGCCGCACCTGTGGTTGTTTATCCACAGATTACACAGATCGATTTTCAGGAATCTGCGTGATATGAAGACGATTTCTATAGGCATTTACGTTGATGGGCAGCTCGAGCGGTTGCGGTGGACGCTCGGCAGCCTTCATGCAAACACGCCTCAAGACGTGGAGCTTTTGCTGCTGCTGGACGGTGTTGCACTCAACGAGACCGCAGCGCGCACCTTGCCGGCATGGAATCGCGTGAAGCTTTCAGGAACTTCAGAAGCGCATGGTGCGGCGGCATGTTTCAATCGTCTCACTGCGCAAACTGAGACGGACGTGTTGGTGCTGCTCGAATCAGGTGTGCAGGTCGCGTCCGACTGGCTCGATCGCCTGCTCGACGCACTCGCTTCTGATCCGCTCAACGGCCTGGCTGGTCCATCGACAAACAATTCGTGGAATGAACAGTGTGCTTTTCCCCACTGCTCAGGCAACACCGCACAGATCCTCGCCACGGCAAACGAAGCTGTACGACGTTTCGGCGGTGAGGTGCGCACGCTTGAGCCTCTCTACAGCCTTGGTGATTTTTGTTACGTCGTGCGACGTGAGGTGATCGAGGCCGTTGGCCCTGCTGATGAAAGATACTCGCTCGGACCCTGTTGGGAAATGGACTACAACATTCGCGCGGCGCGAGCCGGCTGGCGCGGCGTGTGGGCCTGTGGCGCTTTTGTTTATCGTCCGGCTTTCAGCGCGCGACGCAGGTTTGAGGAAGGTCGTCGTTTCGAGACAAGCAAGAAACTCTACCAGGACAAGTTTTGCGGCGCGCGTTTGCGTGGGCTCAAGACAGACTATCGCGAGCATTGTCGTGGCGATGTGTGCCCCAATTTCGCGCCCGCCAATCTGATCGAAATCAAGCGCACATCGTCTGTGGCTGCTACACCGGCTCCAACACAGATCGTTGAGGTTTCTGAACCGCTCGTCACCTGCATCATGCCGACGTACAACCGGCGCAGCTTCATACCGCAGGCGATTCGTTGTTTTCTGCGTCAGGATTATCCAAGGCTCGAGCTGCTCGTTGTGGATGACGGCACTGAGCCTGTCGAAGATTTGGTGCCGGTGAGCGATCGCGTTCGCTACGTGCGTTTCGATCAGAAGCTGACGATCGGGGCAAAGCGCAATCTGGCGTGCGAAAAAGCGCGCGGCGAGATCATCGTACACTGGGACGACGATGACTGGTATCCATCGTGGCGCGTGCGCGCACAGGTGCGGGCGATGCTTGAAGGCGGCGCCGATATGTGTGGCAGCAGTCGCGTCGCGTACTTCGATCCGTCGCGAGATCAGGCGTGGGAATATCGCTATCCAGCGGCGAAGGGACCGTGGGTCGCTGGTAACACCCTCGCGTATCGCAAGAGTTTTTGGGCCCGTCACAAATTTCCCGACATTCAGGTTGGCGAAGATTCGCGCTTTGTGTGGTCCAGTAAAGGTCGCTCCGTCGCAGATCTCGCCGATCCGGGATTGTGTGTTGCGACTGTACACTCGAACAACACGAGCCGGAAGAACGTGAATGCGGTTTACTGGCACGCGCAGCCGCGCGACTACATCGATTCGCTGATCGGCGACGATATTTACTTTTATCGCACTGTGGAAACGTCGTGGCCGCTCGTTTCGTGCATCATGCCAACGTACGAGCGGCGCCGTTACATCCCGCAGGCGCTGCAATCATTTTCGCAGCAGGATTATCCGAATCGCGAGCTGATCATCGTTGACGATGGTAAAGATGCGATCGGCGATCTGGTTGAGCAGCTTCCGAACGTGCGGTATCTTCACGTCCCGCGCACGTTGATCGGAACGAAGCGCAATCTTGCGTGCAAACATGCGGCGGGCGAGATCATCGCGCACTGGGATGATGACGACTGGTACTCACCAGATCGATTGCGTTACCAGGTGATGCCCATCATTGCGGGCAAAGCTGATTTGACGGGACTTGAGAATGCGTTTGTGCTGGAGTTGCCGAACGGTGAGTTCTGGACCACGGAGCCAGCACTGCACCGGCGTTTATTCGTCGGCAATGTTCATGGTGGGACGCTCGTGTATCGTAAAGATCTTTGGACGCAGGGCGTACGCTATCCGGAAGTCAACCTCGCCGAGGATGCGGGGCTATTGGTGCGGGCCACGCAACGAGGGAAGAGATTAGTGCGGCTGTCGAATCCGGGCGTGTTTATTTACGTGAGGCACGGGCGAAATGCGTGGCGGCAGTTCGCGCCGGGGACGTTCATCGACCCGAAAGGCTGGCAACGGATCGCCGCGCCGCTGAACTTTCCGGCTGATGTACTTGAGTTCTATAAGCAGGCGAGTGCACAGAACCGAGCGCGGTAGCGCCGGGCCAACTTCCTATTCACGACTCTGCGATGAGATTGATCCGGCGCTACCGCGCTCGGTTCTGTGCTGTTTGAGAACGTCACTCACTCCTCAACGCCACGATCGGATCGACGCGTGTCGCGCGACGTGCCGGGATGAGACATGCGAGCAACGCTACAACCAACAACACGATCGATACACCAGTGAACGTGAGCGGATCCGTCGGCGACACTCCGTAAAGCATTCCCACCATCACGCGCGAGAGTGCGAGCACGCCAACTAAACCAAGCGCGAGACCGATTAGGGTCATTGTCATTCCCTGTCGCACAACCATTCGCAGCACGTCAGTGTGTTTCGCGCCGAGGGCCATGCGAATGCCGATCTCCTGTGTGCGCCAGCTCACCGAATAACTCATCACGCCGTATAGACCAACCGCCGCGAGCACGAGAGCGACGCCTGCAAAAATACCGAGCAGCATCATGTTGAATTTGCGTGGCGCGACTGACGTGCTCAACAACTGTTCGAGAGTTTGCGCGCGCCAGATGATTTGTTGCGGATTGAAAGCCTTCACTTCCGCGCGTGCCGCCGGTGTCAGTTGCGCTGCATCTTCGGTCGTTGATCGAATCACGAGATTCAGGCGACGCTCCGGTTTCTGAACGAACGAGAAATACATCTCCGGCTGCACGTCGCCGTCGAGTCCCTTACGCCTGACATCGTCGACAACACCGACGATCTCGCGCGGCGTCTTGTTCTTGCCGTCAAGAATGATGCGTTTGCCGATCGCGTCTTCGTTGGGAAAGTAAACGTTCGTGAATGCTTTACTGACGACCATCACTGACGGCGAATTCGCTGTATCGCTGCCAGTAAAAACGCGTCCACGCAGGAGTGCGATGTCCATTGTCCGGAAGTAGTCGTTGCCGGTCACTGTATAGTCAGCAACAGCTTCCTCACCTGGTTTGTATGGAGCACGCCCTTCAATTTGAAAACTCACCTCGATATCGTTATCAGATAACGGCACGTTGCTCACTACTGAAACATCGCGCACACCGGGAACCGTCTTCATTCGCGCGATGAGTTGTTGAAATGCGGCGACACGCTCCTCCGTTGTTTTGTACGTTTCTCTACTCAGCGGAATATCGAGCGCGAGCACGCCTTTCGGATTGAAGCCCGCGTCAGTTCGAAGTAAACGCCAGAAGCTATTGATTAGCAGTCCCGCGCCTGCGAGCAGCATTAACGACAATGCCACTTCCGACACGATCAACGCGCTACGCATCCGGTTGCGGCCCGTGTACACGCCACGTCCGGTCTCTTTGAGCATGTTGCCAGGCGCCGGTCTGGAAGCGTGGAGCGCGGGCGCGAGACCGAACACGATGCCGGTCAGCGTCGCGAGTCCGAGCGTGAAGAAGAGCACATAGCGATCGACGCCGACGTCGCGCAGCCGCGGCACATCAACTGGTCCATAAGCCACGAGCAGATCGGTGCCCCACGTCGCGAGTAACAAACCGACGGCGCCACCCGCTAACGCGAGCAGTATGCTTTCCGTCAAAAGCTGGCCCGCGATGCGGCGACGACTCGCGCCGAGCGCCATGCGAATCGCGATCTCTTTCTGTCGAGAAACGGCGCGCGCGAGTAGTAAGTTGGCAACGTTTGCGCACGCGATGAGCAGGACGAGACTGACTGCGCCAAGCATGACGAGAAGCGCCGTTCGATAGTCGCGCGTGACGTCTTCATGCATCGAGACCGCGTTGAAGATGAGGTTTGTGTTTGAGACCGGGGACGACTGTTCAATTTGGCGAGAGATGAGATCGAGATCTGCTTTTGCCTGCTCGACTGTTGCGCCCGGCTTGAGTCTGCCGATGACTGGGAGAAATCTGTTTGCGCGTTCGTCACGGACTTCTTTCGTCATGAACGAGGAGGAGAAGAGCGGCTCCCAGAAGTCCTGGTTCTCATCACTGATGGGAAACTCGAAGCCCGCGGGCATCACGCCCACGACTGTCGTCTTTCCGCCGAGGTCGATCTCACGGCCGACAATGTTTGGATCACCAGCATAACGTCTTTGCCAGAGGGCGTGACTGATCAGCACGACTGACGCTGCTCCGGGCTTGTCTTCGTCAGGAGTAAAGACGCGGCCGAGCTCCGGCTTGACGCCGAGGACGTTGAAGTAGTCGTAACTAACCTGCGCGCCGATCAAGCGTTCGGGCTCGTTGCCGTCGGTTGTGAACGTGCCGGCGCCTTGAAATGTGGCGACGTATTGGAGCGTGGTCGCGGATTTCTGTACGTCGATGAAGTCAGGCACTGAGAAAGTGCCGCGCCCATCGAGGGTCTGGTTACGCTGCTCACTCGCGATGTTGACGAGTTGTTTGGGTTGTGGGAAGGGAAGCGGTTGCAGGAGGACGGTATTAACAACGGAGAAGATCGCGGTGTTCGCGCCGATGCCGAGGCCGATGGCGATGATTGCGATGGCCGTCAGGCTGGGTTTCTTCCACAACATCCGCGTGGAGTAGACGAGGTTCTTCCAAAGCACGTCCATAGATCTTCCTTTGTCGTTGGAATGCGAACTGGTCGCCTGCTTGGAATCAAAGCTCGTGCCAGCTCTGTTTTGGCGGGAAATTGAATTGATCAGGTGGGAATTGCATTATTCGATTTCGCAAGTGAGACTGGCTGATCCCATTTTCGATCCTCACTCGTCGTTCGAAAAGATGCTGATGAAAGTCTAATTATTGCGTGGAAACTTCTGAAAAGAACCCGCGCCGAAACTTGATTAAGATTCGTTGGTATTTGAGTTATTGGTGGAGCCGAGGGGGATCGAACCCCTGACCTCATGACTGCCAGTCAGTTCAACAGCACTGCATCAGGTTCGGCTCTTACGATTTACTAACATTTGTTACAGGTTGCAGCCGCCAACGAGTCCCTCTGTTACCACCTATTCAGATCAGTTTCGCTGTGGTGTTGTCACAAGCTTGTCTCAACGGCCGGAACAGAAATAACAGCGATGCCGTCCATATTGATCCTCTCTGACACGGTCGAATCTTGTGTTTCTTATGTGTTTGTGTTGTAACGTCTTTATCGCGGAAGGCAAAGGCGCGGCGTAATTTACGTTGTGGTAGTATCGCACTAGTGAATACCGTCCGCGACCGCCGATATCAAGTCGCTCTTTCTTGGGTGATTTGTTAAAGGCGGTCGCTGTTTTACAACACCGACTCTGGGCAGACCCTACCCGATTTCTTTGACAGGATAAGACTTGGGTGATTACGCTTCTGTCGCTCTCCCCAATACGTGACCTCGCTTCACCAGGAGGCGCTTTCAGCACAACCGAGCTTTGTTTTAAGGGAATCATATGCTGGTCATTCAAGATCCCACGGACGCTCAATCAACGTACCTGTTGGAGTCACTTTTAGATAGCTTTCGATCAGCAACAAAAATAGCCGGGGCTTTCTCTTTCGCTTCGGCTGCGGGAGTTCGCTTAGTTGCTGAGGATCGGGCATTCCAAGAAGCAGCTCAGCATTACCCCGTAGAACTCGTGATTGGTGTAGACGGTGTCACGAACGAAGCAGCGCTATATAGCTTGTCAGCATTGGCTCAAGCGTTTCCAAATGTACAGGTCAGAGCATTCCTGAATCCTCGGCCAGAGGCTCTTTATCATCCGAAGTTTTGTTGGACCAAAACTGCCAATGGAGGTCGGCTGATTACCGGATCGGGCAATCTTACGGAAGGCGGATTGTTACGCAACTGGGAAGCTTATGCAGTTGACGAACTGAATGCTGAAGAAGTCCTGGCTGTGGAAAGTTCATGGAATATTTGGATAGTGAGACACGACGCTTCCCTCGTATCGCTCGACAATGAGGAAGTGAGAAGACTGGCACGAGCCAACAACGTCTTGGCTCGCGAGGGCGATCTGCCGACGCTTGTTGCACCTGCCGCTTTAACTGTCGCCGGAACCGAGCCGGTCACTACCTTGCAGATCGCCAGCACTGCCGCAGTGCTAATAGCCGAGATTCCGCAATCGGGCAATCGCTGGAAGCAAGCAAATTTTCATCTGGATGATTACCTTAATTTTTTTGGAGCGCGAGGCAATCGCTTGGTTGTATTTCGCCATGTTAACGCGGATGGAACAATGGGTGATTATGAGCGAGAGCGACCGCCCGTTACTGTAAGAAGCCGCAACTTCCGTTTCGAGCTTGCCGCCGCCACAGGTATTCCTTATCCAACCAATGGGCGGCCGATTGGCGTGTTTATTCGAGTCGGAACTCGAACCTTCTTTTATAGGCTAATGCTACCGTCGGACGCAGAATACGTGACAGTGAGTTCCTTACTTGAACGCCGTGCTGGCGGACCAGCACGTCACATGAGAAGCGTTCGAATGACAGTGGACGATCTTCGTCGTGAGTGGCCAACGTCTCCATTCTGGCAGCTTCCGTCAACTGTTTAAGGTCTGCATTTAATGAAGACCTCAGCCGTGTTCGATGCATTTAAGTGTAATTCTGCTTTATTAAGTTTGCTGTGGACTATTGGTTTAACGGGTGAGATTTGGATATGACGATAGTACTCCGCCGCCATCTTGGATACAGCTTCAACAGTCATCAGCCGCGGGTGCCCGTTCTTAATGAACGGAGAGTACGATACCAACAGTGGCACGTCTAATTTGCGGGTGCCCTCAAACAGTTCTTTGAATGCGATGGGTGCCTGAGATTTGATGCAGAACGGCGATTGATGACGGCCAATGCGGTAGAGGCCGCGACTGATTGGGCCATTACCCGTCAGAGAAGTAGTTGAAATCTTTGGCCAATCACGAAGACATAGTGTTTCAAGAACATGGTAAAAGCGACTGTAGTGATCCCTTGTGTACGGCGGGTCAGCGTAGATCACCGATACATCTTTCAATTGAGGCAAGATGTCACGGTAATCACCACGAAGCACTCGATGAGACCCACAGCTTCGAATTTCACAATTTCGCCGAAGCCAGGTGAAGAAAATCTTGCCTGCATCTAGGCCTCGGTCACGGCACATTTGTGTTATTAGGTGCCGTTTGACTGTTCCATCTTTACGACGGGGCCGCATCGGCTGAGCGAATTGCTTTCCGACTGAGTTAACGATAGCACTCGCCATGCTCAGTAGGGCGGAAAGATAGGTTTCGTTCATTTTCGGCTGCAACTCACTTATCGCATTAAGTGCGCAATCGATGTACAAACTTTGGCGATAAGAGAAGTAGACGCCTCCAAAGTATCGAGTAGCCATTAGAGATTCTGAAACTCTCGCCATTCTCGATCGAGTCTCTTTAAGCGCGCGTGCCAGGTCATCATCGCTTTGTTGGTCCGATAGAAGCGTTCCAAATTCGACCAAATCGCAAAGCAAATGGGGATTGGTGTTCGCGTTTTTAATCGCTTGCTGTTCGAACTCCAGGATTGGTTCCACGCAGTACTCCAACCGTTTACAACTTAACTCAATATTAGTTAGAAGCTGCTGCACCATCGCATTATCGAACGGAGTCGGTTTTAGCAGAGCAGTACAGATTACTCGCGAGTATTCCTGAATATCGGCGGCAACTACGTTCCTCTCCTTAGATAGAGCAAGTGCAACAGTTCCCGATCCCGCAAACAAATCGCAGACTGAACCCACTCCAGGATCGAGGTCCAAGAGGGCTTCGCGAATGGACTCGACGAGCCGGAGTTTGCTGCCCAGATAGTGGATTGGTCGCCACGCTCGTATTTCCCCTACATCTAGTGGCAAACCGAGCTGTTGGGCCAAATACTTGTTGTCTAGTGAAGCGGACATAGAATATCTTATGGCATTTGGTGGCAAACTAATATTTTATCGTGCGGCACATGAGTTCAACGTTACAAAGTGAGCGCCAGCGGCCGGCTTTCAATATTTTTAATTCCGCAGGTCTTTTCCATGTACCCAGACTGTCACACGGTTCTATCAATAGCGGTAACGCGCTCATTCAGGGTGAGAATCTGTCGGTGCTCGAATTACTTCTACCACAGTTCGAGGCGTCGGTGCGATGCTGCTACATTGATCCACCTTACAACAATCAAGAAAAACATTATCATTACCACGATTCACTAGATCATCATAAATGGCTTGACGAAACAACGGCGCGCATTGAGATCTTAGCCGAATTCTTACGCGATGACGGTAGCTTGTGGATATCAATTGATGATAGAGAGGTGCATTATCTCAAAGTTGCTTGCGATGCAATCCTGGGTCGGAAAAACTTTGTCACTACTGTTGTTTGGGAGCAGCGAACTACACGGGAAAACCGGAAAGTATTTTCTAATAACCACGAATACATCCTGGTATATGCTAAGGACCTCCGCAGATTTAACGCGACACGAAACTCTCTTTCGTTAAGTTCAGAAGTGCGAGCGCGCTACAAGAATCCGGATAACGATCCGCGTGGACCTTGGCAGTCAGTCAGCGCAAATGTCCAGTCTGGGCATGCGACGCCGGACCAGTTTTATAAGTTGGTCAGTCCAAGCGGAAAAGTTCATGTACCGCCAGCCGGAAGATGTTGGATTTATAGCATGGCAAAGATGCAAAATGAGATAGCCAAAAACAACGTTTGGTTTGGGCGTGACGGAAACGGTGTTCCCCGACTAAAAAGATTTCTGTCGCAGGCTCGTGCCGGACTTACGCCCGAAACACTATGGAATGCTCAGGACGTCGGCACCAATGATCAGGCAAAGAAACAACTAATCAAGTTGCTTCCGGGCGCTGATGTGTTTGACACACCTAAACCCGAGAACCTCATCTATCGCATTCTTGAAATTGCGACATCACCGGGTGACCTTGTTCTAGATGCCTACCTCGGATCGGGAACAACGGCTGCTGTGGCCCATAAATCGAGTCGTCACTATATTGGGATTGAAGAGGGTGATCACGCGATCACTCACGCGGCTAAACGATTGTCATTAGTCATCGAAGGTGAGCAATCTGGAATCTCTGACACTGTCGGTTGGCAAGGCGGGGGTGGTTTCGACTTCTTTCGATATGCGCGAGAACCTTCATTTATGTCAGCACGTAAGCTACACTCCGCATCGAGAGATTGTAAACGAACGAACTCCAGTATTTGCACTTTTGAGGGGTAAATTAAGGCACTTTTAAGCTTGATTCGTCGCTCACGGAGCTTTCTTGCCCTTATTGGCACTGGTTTCCCTCGATCGCTGCTGGATATTGTGTCCCAATAGCCAATATACGCGATTAGATACTGCTACCCGGCGATTCCGCTAAATCCGTTAAAATACGGGCATCAGTTATGGGCCGAACTGTTCGTTTCGTGCGTTCCCTGAGGTCGCATCACAGTAGTCCACAGCGGTGACGTTGGCCACGATTGTTTTAAGGACACCACATCCGTTTCGACGCGCCGGACTTGGTTAGCGCTACCATCCCACTCTGCGTCTAAGAATGCCGATACATTTGTGTAATCCACCATCTCCGGGAAGCAACAACTGGTACGTGAAAGTTCGCGGAGCAATCCGAACGAAAACAGCGGTTGGACGCCCTTGTTTCGGATACGGCAGTCCTGTCCCGGCGCTGAGTTCGATTCTGTAGTTCTGACTTTTAACCGGTACACCGGGGCGATTTTCAAGTTCTCCTAAAGTCCCATCTTGTAGGACGTGTTGCAGGAGTACACGTGTTTCACTGCCAGCTTTAACACTCATGCCAAAAAAATTTTTATATAAATCGAGTGTGAAATTTGCCTGCTTCCACCTGGATTTGCTCTTCGGAATCTCTGCAACTAGAACTCGATCAGTCGCATCCGGTCCTGCTATTATATCCTCGTCTTCTTCGGTTTCCGCCGTTTCGACTTCGACCACATGGGCTTTCGTACGAGGTGTTGTAACGACTTTTCGGACTTTCGAAATGTTTAGAGAAGCTCTCGCCAGTACATCCTGATCAGCGGCGCTCTTCAATAGACCTTCGTTGAATGCCACCCACGCTTCCCACATTTGCTCTACAGCGGCAAACTCGCGCAGGTCCAGTGAGGTGAATGTGAACGCTTCCCAGTTCCCCCGAAGGCCCCTGGGCGTTAGATTTCCTGAACCGACGATGAGAAGACCGTGAGTTCGATGTCGAAACCAACAAAACTTTGGATGAAACAGCGCGCCCGACACTTGATGGAAAAAAACACGAACCGACAATCCCTCCAACTCCTTCTCAAAGTTCGCCAAGGTGTTCAATGCCACGACGTTCGTTATTGCGTCTATCCCGACGATTAGATCGAACTTCTTGGTTTGCGCAAAAGAGGCAAAGACTTCATCTCCCAGGAAAAGCTCAACCCCACCTTTAGTTGCGAACGAAAATGCACCTCCTCCTGTACTCGCGCCCTTGCATGCTTCCAGCAACGATTCATGGAGTGAAGGAGAATTTGCATATTTTGGATCTTGGATTCGAAGAGTCACCTAAGGAAAGTTTCTCCGAGAGGGATTGGGAAAGCCGTTTCAAAATAGACGAAGGTTCTCTTGATGGCAAGTGTGCTTGCATTTTGCTTCGCGGTAACGGGCCACAGATTGCTCTGGAATTAAATCGTTCAGACCACAATCTTACGGTGTTGAGTTCCCCAATCCTTGGTTTGGACCAAAGAGGTAATTGAACGAACCGCATCACGCTCGTGTTCGCTCAGAAACGCTGGCAATCAATCAAACAGGAAAAAGCAAGAAGGTGCTGCGCACCTGATTAAGAGAGACACGTCACCCCGTTTCGAGGGCTGTAGCTTACGTTGTTAACGCGTGCGTTTACATTGCTCATCAAAGTAAGTATTACGGACGCGCATTTCCTATACTTTCGTTCTCGGCTGCCACAGCGCAAGATCTTGCATGTGACGAACGAGGGCTGGCCAACAGAGCATTCAGTAAGGACGGTCGTCTGATAACACGTGATTATGTTCTCCCAAAGCCTCGAACATAATCACGTGTTATCCCCTCTATTCCTTTTTTTAATTCCGGTGTGGCGCAGTTACTTGAACGGCCGTGTGCCGAAGGGGCTGCACTCGCCTTCGGCTCGTGTCTGGTTTCGCTTAAACTCAAGCTCACCGAGCAAGCATCATCCGACGCTCCAAATCGAGGTACATTGGACCTTAGAGACTCACTCTAATTGAGCGGACAGGATAGTCGTCTTTTCTGGTCCCCGGAAAATCAGTCAATTTACAGATTGTAAAGACCTTAGAGTTTCGAAGTTTCTAAGAAAAACCTTAGAAACTCTAAGATTTTCCGTAAGTACATTTCTACTCAGTAATTTAGACCTTAGAGTTTGACCATAAATGACCAAATCGAGACCGCAGCTCCAGTAAACCAAGACTTCGCGTACAAGGTTCAATAGTGACGGGATCTTGGGCACTCGTTAACGGTTTCCTGTGCACAGCGAAGGATGCTTAGTTCGCAACGTACGCGATACCCTTAACAAACCGATGCGCTCACAACGACCAGCTGCTATGGCACAGACATTGATAATTGTCGCGTATGCGGAATCTAGAAATGCCAAACTCTCATGTGTTCTGAATCGACTGCTGAAAGCGAAGCAATCTATCTCACCGTAACGCAACGCCTCCAGGTCGGTGAAAGCACGATCTACGGTTGGGTCGATCGCGATTACATCCCGTTCCGCATGGCCGGAGATCTCGTCAGATTCGATCGAGTGCGATTCACGAATGGATGCTGGCGGAAGCTGACCGCAAACGTGAAAAGAAACGAGGACTAGGGCGGTACGTGGTACAGTGACGCCTGCTCCTGGCGACTGCAACCGGAAAGGAGCAACCGGATGACAATTCGAAAACGCGGAACACGTTATTACTATGATTTCATGATCCGTAGAGAGAGATATAGAGGGGCAATACCAGAGGCCCGCAACAAAGCAGAAGCACAGCGAGCCGAGACAAAAATCAAGACGATGGTCTATGAACGCAAGTACGGCAAAGTTTCGGCAAGCATACCGTTCGCTGAGTTCGTGCATAACGTGTACTTACCGTGGGCCAAGGCCAACAAACGTTCCAGCGGTGACGACGAACGCCACGCAAAGGTTTTTTGTCGTCACTTTGGGAACAAGAGTTTGAGCGAGATCGATTACCAGATGATCGAGGAGTTCAAAGTCGAACGAATGAAATCAATCACTCGCCACGGCAGACCGCGAAAACCGGCATCTGTGAACTGGGAACTTGCGATTCTATCTGGCGTTTCAGGATGGCTGTTGACTACGATGAGATAACAGGCAACCCGTGCCGGAAGGTACAAAAGCTACCGGAAAACAATCAGCGAACCAGACATTTGTCTTTCGAGGAGGAAGACAGATTGTTTGCTAAGCTGAACGGAAATCGGGAGTATCTCAGGCCGATTGTGACTGTGGCTATCTACGCCGGACGACGGCGCGGAGAGTTGTTAAAACTTCGATGGTCTGACGTGGACTTCGTTCTAAACACTATCAATTTCAAGCAGACAAAGACAAACAAAGATCGCTCTGTACCGATGGAGCCAATTGTGCGGACAGCCTTGTCGGAGCTGCGCGATATTGCTGGTGATTTGGAGTATGTCTTGTGAATCCTGATACCGGAACGCGATATATCGAGGTTAAGAAATCCTTTGCCTCAGCATGCCGAGAAGCAGGGATTTCCGATTTCACGTTTCACGACTTACGCCATACATTCGGCACTCGTTTGGCCGATGCCGGCGTTGACGTTGTCAAGATTAAAGAGTTGGTGGGACATGCCTCGATTGTGACAACGATGCATTACATCCATGCGACCGATCCAGGAAAGTTTGGGCGATTGTGGTGTTGTCAGAGTACCGGCAGCAGCATTGTCGCAAGTTTGTCACAAGCGAACAGCGCCAGTCTCTCCAACATGCTTTAAATCGTTGGTATTTGAGTTATTGGTGGAGCCGAGGGGGATCGAACCCCTGACCTCATGACTGCCAGTCATGCGCTCTCCCAGCTGAGCTACGGCCCCAAGGCAATTGATGCAGACTAGCCTAGCGTTGAAAGATCAGTCAAGCAACGGCGCTGTTTTGTGTAAATTGCATTTACTCTGGCCATATCAACCGGGAGTGTTTGGCCGGCAGCTGGATTCAAAAGAAGGTGGAGGTGGAGGAACAAACGTTGTGTCGTTCTGTTGCTGTGTCAAAGGTGTTTTCCTTTCTTGTTGAGGTAAGAAAGCATTGGATCAGTAGATCCACGTCATTGAAAGATCAGTCAATCAACGGCGTTTGGCGCGCTGAGTTGACATGGCTATGGTTCAGAACTACTCTTCGGCTACCTCGGACAAGAGTTCCTTTACTTCGTCAACACGTTAGCCGAACCTCTTAAAGGATTTGATTTGTTCTGCGTCCAGCCATGGGTCAGAAATCCATAATAGATCAGACTGCCTTTGAGCGTTTGCTGTTCTGGCTCAATCCTAATCGAGACAAAGCTGCTGAAAAATATGAAAAGGTGATTCTGCAGTACGTGGCTGGCAATAAGAAGCGACGCCAGGAACAGGCTCAGAGACTCGGCATTACGCTGAATACCCTTGAGAATTCGCATATATCCAAATCAAAACGGCTATTCGGCCATGTGTTAAGGACTGTTGCAAAGAGGACGCATCGCGAAATCATATGCCTCAACTTGTCATATAGAAGTAGGGTCCGAAAAACAGGGACGGAAGAATGTCGCAGGATGTCATAGATCCAAACAGGCTCAGGCGATATTTACTCGGAGAGCTAACCGAAGAAGAACAACGGGCGCCTATCGAGGAGCGGCTGCTGGCTGATGATGATTTCTTGGAAGAATTTCAGCTAGTTAAAGACGATCTAATCGATGAATATGTGAAGGACGAACTCACAGCACAGCAGCGGCAACATTTTGAGCAACATTTCCTAACCACATCAGAACGGCGCGAACATGTAAGGCACGCCCAGTCGTTAGCTCGTTACGCCGAAACGCGCCTACAGGAAACGAAGCGACCTGCAGAAAAAAACCGAACGCGTCCTTTCTCTCTGTGGACGCGGCTCCTGCAAACGCCGAGCTTACGGTTTGCGGCAATCCTGATTCTTGTCGCCGGCGTTGGTCTCCTGGTGTGGCGCTTCTCTTTGTACCGCTCTGATCTTCAACAAGGTCTACTGGCCCTCAAAACTGCGTACCGGCTGCAACGTCCCGTCGAAGCACGAGTATCAGGACTCGATTATGCGCCGCTCTCGAACACGAGGGGAAACAACGAAACGACCGCCGACGCACTTTCACGTGAACGGGCAGAACGCTTTTTGCTCTATGCCGAGAAGGATCAACCGAGTGCCGAATCTCATCACGCACTCGGATCGTTTTATCTAACAGAAAAGAAGTTTGATAAAGCAGCCGAACAGCTCAGGAAGGCACTCGAACTCAGTGCAAACGATCCTCACCTACACAGTGATCTTGGTGCGGCAATACTGGAGAAAGGAAAGCTCTATAAACTCAACGGAGAGCAAGGCAAGAGCCTCGAAGCGTTTGGTGAAAGCCTCGAGCATTTGAACCGTGCCCTGACGCTGAACCCCAATTTGCTGGAGGCGCTGTTCAATCGCGCGCTTTGCCGTGAATACATGGATCTCCCGCAGGCAGCGGCCGACGACTGGCGGCAATTTCTCGAAAAGGATTTCCAAAGTCGATGGGCCAATGAAGCGCGGCAGCATTTAACGCAGATCGAGTCGCAACCACCCAAAGCTTCGCAAAACAGAGACGACCTGTTGCCGGGTTTTTTGAAGGCTTACGCAGCACGTGACGATGAGGCGGCCTGGCAGCTACTGACTTCAAATCGTGATGGCAGCGGTGTCTTGATCGAAAACCAGTTGCTCGATCGGCATCTCGATCTGGAAGCCAACGGCCGTCTCGACGAGGCGACGCAGAGTTTGCAGGCGCTTGCGTACGCAGGAGAACTGGAACTCAAAAGAGCGAACGATCATTTTCTTAACGACCTGGTCCAGTTTTATCAGTCCTCAACTCGTTCTGAGCGTGAGTCGTTGGCCGAAGCGCGGAGTTTGATGAGTCGCGGACACGACAATCTCAAGCAGGTCAAAGCGGAAGCGGCCGCGGAATTCTACGGCAAGGCCCAGGCGATCTTCGATCGATTGGGTGATAGCGTTGAGTCACTATACGTCAGGTTTCCGATCGCACATACGTATCTGCTGTTGCACCAGTCAGAACGCGGTCTCGCCACTTTTCAGAAGGTGATCCGCGACGCCGAAGCCAGGAACTATCGCTGGCTGCTTTCTCAATCACTTAGTGGCGTGGCCAATGCTCAAGCTGGTCTTGACGACTATTCTGCGGCCCTCATCAACAACGATCGCTCACTGAAAATCGCAGAACAAATAGGCGACTTCAATGGTCTGATGAAATCAGCCGATCAGTTGTCAATACTCTATACGCGCCTGGGAAATTATAGTGAGGCGATCGAGCGTCAAGCTCAGGGTCTGACGCTTCTCAATAACCACTACGTCGAGCCACGGCAGGCCTGGCGCAGTTATTTTCTAATGGCAACTCCGCTTCATTTACTTGGGCTGAATGATGCGGCGGAGCTTTTCGAGAAGGAATCACTGAAATTCGCTAAACAAGCTGGTAGTCAATACTACATCTGCCGATCCTATATCGGCCTGGCGGTGATCTACGGTAGTCAGCGCAATTACGATGAAGCCATGAAAAACGCGCGGCTCGCGTTTGACCTCGCCAAGAGTAATGAGAGCGCAGCTTCGCGAAGCGACACGGTGGCGTATTCATCCTTGCAGCTCGGACACCTCTACCGGCAAGGCGGCGATTTCAACAAGGCGATCGAAAGTTACGATGAAGTTTTGAAGACTTATGGCTCCGACTATCCGGCCTTCGGATACGCAGCCCACAAAGGAAAACTCCTCTCCTGCCTCGCGCAGGGCGGATGTCCGACGGCGGCGCAGGAGATCGAGACAACGCTCGGCCTCTTTGAAGACTATCGCGCGAAGATTGTCGAAGAAGAAAACAAGTTCGTTTTCTTCGACGCCGAGCAGAATGTTTACGATGCAGTTATAGATTTCCAGTATTCGATAAATCGAAATCCCGTTGCAGCGTTCGATCTTTCTGAGAGATCGCGCGGTCGATCGCTATTAGCGTTGGCCACTGAAACGCGATCGGATGGAACTCACAGCCACCACCAGTCGCAATCTGAGCCGGTTACGCTGACGCCCTTGAACGCAGTGGAAATTTCGCAGCGCATGCCTGAGCAGTCACAGGTGCTTCAGTATTCGGTGCTGCAAGACAAAATTCTGATCTGGCTTCTCTCAAAGTCGTCAGGTGTACAAGCCTTTGAGCATGCCATCGACGCTAAAGATCTGCGCGACAAGGTGTCGGCATATTTGGAACTCCTTTTAGATCCATCTGCAAATAATGAAGAGGAACTGAAGCGTGCCTCAAGAGAGTTTTATGATCTCTTGATCAGGCCGGCAGAATCTGCGCTCGACCGCAACAAGCAAGTCTGCATAGTGCCTGATAAGGCGCTTAACTATTTGCCTTATGGAGCCTTCATTTCCACCTCCACCGGAAAGTACTTAACGGAAGAATATGTGGTGACGCGGGCGCCCAGCACGACAATCTTCATCAAAAGCTCTGAGAACGCTCTGAAAAGGGCTGCCGCAACGACTGAGAGATTAGCGAGCGTCGGTAACCCGCGGTTTAATCCCGGCACATTCCCAACGCTGGCTGATCTTCCTGCGGCAAAGCGAGAGTCGGAACAGATTGCCAGGCTTTACAGTGCGCCGCCATCGTTAACCGGCGAGAAGGCTTTGAAGAGCCGCGCCATTAGCGAGATGCAGAACGCGGATGTTATTCATTGGGCCTTACACGCCGTAGTAAACGAGCGCTCGCCGCTGCGATCTAAACTCGTGTTCGCAGAGGACGCCTCCTCTGAAGGTGCCGACACCTTAGAGCTTAGCGAGATCTACAACTACCGTTTACCACATACCCGGTTAGTTGTGCTTTCAGCTTGCCAGTCGGGCGCGGGACGTTACTACGACGGCGAAGGCATGATCGGTATCTCGCGACCCTTCATTGCCAAAGGCGTGCCGTTGGTGGTCGCGAGTCTGTGGCCCGTGGATTCGGACGCAACTGCGGAGTTGATGATTAACTTTCACCGAAACCGGAAGCTCGGCAGTATTTCGACTGCGGAAGCGCTCACACTGGCTCAAAGAGCGATGCTGACTAGCTCAGACCGGCGTTACCGTCACCCTTATTACTGGGCGCCTTTCGTAACCATCGGGGGTTACGCACGATTCTGAGAGACCAACCTTTTCGCACGATGTCGTAAAGATTTTCTTTGAGACTGCGAATGTTTTGCCCCTGATTGTCATTACTAATTGGGGGGCGTAGGAAACAGTAGCTCTGCTACCAGTTTTCTTAATCAGCCTAAGGAGAACGAAAATGCCAGCAACCACTACTCTAATCATCAAGGGGTTAATTGTTGTATTTGTTAATAAACAAAGAACTAAATGCACGGTAGGCGTGCTTGGGGACTCTCCACAAGATCACAAGCTGACGATAACTTTCAGAAAACCGGCCCGTGACGGTGTTATGGAAGATTATCTGACGCTGAGTGCGGCTGACATCGCTTACAATTTGCATCTCGATGTTCAGAAAATCACACAAGACCAAATCACTTTTCGAAATCTGACGGCGATAGACAGGTTCAAGGACCCGACTGCCGAAAATGGAGATTCGTTTAGCTGGGTCGTGGACCTCGAGAACCTGGAGCTCTATGGCGACACGATCGGCGCAAAAAAAAGCGGTTTCAGTCCGATCCTGACTTTTACAAACGGTGACCTGTTTACCTTCTTCGTTTCTAAGGGCCCGCTGTTTACCCAGCGAGGACTGTTTTCAAGCACAAAGAAATTCGGATTCATCGGGAATGCCATTGGTGTTGAATTCCGGCTCGATCAGGCTGATAGCACAGCGATTTTCCGCAACGGCGGTCAAGCAATACCTATCCCCGATGCGACACAAAACTGGGAGATCGAAATCAATAACGATGCCGCTGTCCATTCAGGGATCGTCACAGATGCCAATAATTACTATAAGGCCGTGGGATTAGACCTTGCTGAACAACAAAGAATCTTGTTCATGTCCGTTGCTCAAGGTGGAGGACCAGCCGGCCCGGAGGCGGCCTGCTTTACAGGTTTTATGAGCCAGAGCGAACCAACAGGATGAGGTAAAGACTGTGTATGAACCAACGACAGAGTTTCGCGAGACAACGAAACTCCCACCACCCGCGCCTCGCGAGCTCATCGTAATTGCAGATCCTAAGGCGCAGCTTCGCGTAAGGCGCAACAAGATCACGTCCAATGTGGAGGGCGTGGACGTTGCGTCATTGGCGAAATTGATCGCTTCGGAAGGAGTGATCATTCAACCTCTGTACGGGGTTAGTGAGGAATGGTTACTCCGTCGGACTTCGCATATGAAAGACGTGTACATGGGGGTTGGGCAGCGTCTTGATTTATCAATTTTCTATAAGATTACGGCTCCGGATGAAAAACTCGAAGCCCTTGCTGCTAAGTTGCGCGAGCTCAACGTCGTCCAAACAGCGTACATCAAACCCGGGGCCGAGCTTACAATCGTCGACAATAGTATTGCGTTTCAGAGTGGGCTCCTACCGGGTCTTGTAACCGGAGATTTCACAGCACAACAGATTTACTTAAAGGATGCTTCGGAAGGCGGTGTTGGAGTTGATTGCGCGTGGGCCAAAGAGGGTGGACGGGGACAGCAGGTAAAAATCATCGACGTCGAAGGCGCGTGGCGCTTTTCGCACGAAGATTTAACCCAGAACAGTTGTGGCCAAATTGGCGGGATATCGACCCCCGATTTAGGATGGCGCAATCACGGAACAGCAGTCCTTGGAGTGCTCGGCGGAGACAGCAACAACCTGGGCGTCACCGGAATTTGTCCTGACGCCATTGTCGGGGGTTCCTCAATTTTCGGCGCCTCAACCGCACCTGATGCCCCGATTTGGAGCGCAGCGGCAGCAATTCGGCTCGCCGCTGACAGCCTTAACACAGGAGACATCATTCTCATCGAACATCATTTGCCTGGAAGGATAGCTAACTTTGAACCACGTCCTGACCAGCGTGGTTATCTCCCCATTGAGTGGTGGCCTTGCAACCTCGCTGCAATTCAGTATGCGACGGCCCGAGGCATAATCGTGGTCGAAGCTGCAGGCAACGGCCAGCAAGATTTAGACAATATAATTTACGAAGACGACCCTGATGCTCCCCATGGACCATTTCCGGACTGGTGGAAGAATCCATTTCCGAGAAATCCTATTGATAGCGGTGCAATTGTAGTCGGAGCGGGAATACCCCCTCAACGTGTATTCGGTGGAACGGAGGAAAAAGACCGCCGTCGGTTGAAGGAAACCAGTTTCGGCTCCATGGTCGATGCGCAGGGATGGGGTGACAATGTGGTTTCATGTGGTTACGGCGGTTTATTCGAAAATGATGCCGACGAGGACCGGTGGTATACAAGCCGCTTTAACGGCACTTCCAGTGCAGCCGCAATGGTTGCCGGAGTCGTTGCGTGTATTCAAGGAGCGTCAAAAGCCGTCAACAACGTCCTTAGCCCGGCGACCGTTCGAACATTGCTCCGCGACGACAATCTGAACTCACCACAGACACCATTGGGTGCGACTAGTACAGTTAGAATTGGCCCGCGCCCGGACCTTTGCAAACTGATCGACTGTTTAATACCTACACCCGAATATCTATAAATCAAAGGCTGGTGTACGGCGTCGCCTGATTCGTTAGTGCGATTGCGAGAGTTTGCCGATTGATATTTACTCCTCACTTCGCAGTCAATCGATCAGTGTCAAACGCATATAACCAAACATCGCCTCAGATTGCTTCTTTGACAACTCTAAAGACTCCGTTTCAATTCAGTAATAACCTCCAGAATTATGGTCCAAACTCCACCATTTTGTCTGAGAAGATTTAATAGCGAACGCCAAGTAACCAAAGGCACTTTCAATGCATCATAGGCGTCGTTCGTAAGTTTTCAAGCCTCGCTGCAACTCAGTTCAAACCCTAAGGAGATCACTCAATGCGAGATAAGACAGAATCACTCGAAAGCTCGGACCAGAGCCTGCCATTCTTCGCGCGTTTCCTCGAAGGCCAGGACACGTCAAAGGATTCCTTCATGACTCTCAAATACCCGTCAGACCGGGACGAGATCGAGTGGAATCCGGTGATAGACAGCGATAAATAGAAGACCATCAAGGAACCGGCCCACGTTTGAAGCAGTCGCGCATTACTAAACGCGGGCCGGACTTTGAAGCATCCACAACAAACTCATGCGCGACGTTGTTCTACTACTGACACACAGCGGCGACTTCTACACCGTCGATCTCGTCTCACAAGCGCTCGCACGTAGAGGCGTCCATCCCGTTCGCTTTAACACAGATCTCTTTCCGTCACTGGTGAAACTCTCGGCTCGCGCTGGCGACGAACGTGCCGCACATCTCTTTACCGAAGCTGCCGAAGAGACTTCCACCGACGAAGTGCGAGCCATTTGGGCGCGCAAGCTCTGGTCTCCGCGCATGGCCGATGATCTTGATGAGCGTTATCGCTCGATGTGCGCTACCGAGTCAGCCGCCGCGCTTGAAGGTTTTCTCGACGCGCTCCACCACGCGCGCTGGGTGAACGACCTTAATCATCAACGCAACGCCGAGAACAAGCAGCGTCAACTCCGGCTCGCAGCGCGCGCCGGTCTACGCGTACCGCGCACGCTCGTCACCAACGATCCCATCGCAGCTCGACAGTTCTTCGCAGAGACTGAAGGCCAAACCGTAGCGAAGCTTCTCCGCCCGATCACCGTCAGCATGGACGGTGACAAACCATTCGTCTACACGAATCGCGTACGCGAAGAAGACCTGGCCCAAGCCGATGCGCTTCGCCATAGTCCGATGGTTTTTCAGGAGTTGATTCCGAAAGCGTACGAGCTGCGCGTTGCGTATGTGGCGGGTGAAGCGTTCGCAGGTGCGCTCAACGCGACTGGCACGTCGCGCGGGCATACAGACTGGCGCCGCGCCGCACCGGAGGAGTGTCGCTGGCAGACGGCCCAACTACCGCGAGAAGTCACAAGCAGTCTGCAAGCATTGATGCCGGAACTCGGCCTCGTCTTTGGCGCGGTTGATTTGATCTGCACTCCTGCGGGCGAACACGTCTTCCTTGAAGTGAATCCTGGCGGCGAATGGGGCATGCTCGAACGCGACCTCGGTCTTCACATTTCGGAAGCAATCGCTGAAGCGCTACTCGAAGAGAAAAACTATGTCGGTTCTCATCATCACACACAGCAACGATAACGAGAGCATCGCGCGAGTGATTGACTCGATCGCTCGCAAGGGTGGCCACACCATTCGCTTTGATACGGATCGTTATCCAACCGATGTGCGTCTCACGGCTTATTACGACATGTCGAGGGACGAGCGTCTCACGCTCACGAATGAAGAAGGTAAATTTGATCTGCGAGAGGTCACAGCCGTCTGGCACCGCCGCATCAACTTTGGTCAGCAGCTTCCGGCGACACTCGACAAGCAACTGCGCCATGCGTCTCTCCGTGAAGTGAGTGCGGCTGCTCACGGCATGCTCGCCAGTCTTAAAACCTTTCGTATGGATCACTTGCACCACATCCGTCACGCCGAGAACAAACAGCTTCAGCTACAAGTCGCCCGCGAGCTCCGACTCGACATCCCGCGCACGTTGACGACGAACGATCCCAGCGCCGTCCGCGGCTTCGCAGAGAGTTGCGAGAAAGGGATCGTGACGAAGATGCTCTCGTCTTTCGCGATCTACGACGAAGGAAAAGAGCTCGTCGTCTTTACTAACCCGGTGAAGCCCGAAGACCTGTCGGACCTTTCAGGCCTGAGTCTCTGCCCCGCTACTTTTCAGGAGCAGCTTCCCAAGTCGCTTGAGATTCGTGTCACGGTCGTGGGCCAGCGCGTCATGTCAGCGGCCGTCGATTCACAAGTCTCCACGCGCGCCACTCACGACTGGCGTCGCGATGGCCTGCGCATGCTTCAAGACTGGCAGCCCTATCAACTCCCGATCGAGGTCGAAGAAAAACTCCTGCGCCTGATGGATTACTTCTCCCTGAACTACGGCGCCATCGACATCATCCTGACGCCGGACGGCAAACACGTCTTTCTCGAACTCAACCCCTGCGGCGAATTCTTCTGGCTCGAACGCTCTCCCGGCCTCCCCATCTCCGACGCAATCGCAGACCTCCTCCTCGGCCACACTCCGCGCCGTTGATGTCATTCAAATAAACACTAAGAATTTTCTGACAGATCCTAAAGAGTTGGGCTTGCGATGCGATAGAGATTGGCCCGCCCGCGCTTGCCGATTAACTCGATCATCTTGCCTTCACGCAGGCAATACGCCATCTTCTGGGCCAGGTCCCTTCTGGTGTTCATCCGAGTAGCGAGATCTTCCGTGGTGAATGACTCCAGCCCGTCCGGAAGAAACCACAGCCAGTCTGCCGAGTGCCCAAACACACGCCGGTCGAGGACCTGAAGCAATTGACGTCCCTCAATAACCCATCCTTTCCCGCGCCATCTTCGCTTTTTCTCGTATCGCCTCACTTCTTCCTGTCTGATCATCAGGATCTCGAGCGAGAAGTTAGGATTGCATAGCAACTGCGGAATACTCACAAGCTCCCAAAAGAGATCCTCCAACCGGCCTCTTTTCGGTGACCGGCGACGAATAGCCGCACCGCCACGATTACTCGGCAACCTGACGATCCATTTCTCCTGGACGATGGGATAAATCAATCGCACCTGATGAGAGCTTGCGAGCTTGTTAAGCTTTGACTTGATGGATGAGAAATTACCCGTCTGGATCTCAATCAACAGATCGTCGCGAACGATATCGATCACGAACCCGCCCACCGGAACCTCGAATCGATCTCCTGGCCGCGCGTACCATTGTTTTAATGAAGCATGAAGCGGCTTTTCGTTTAGTAAACCGATTCCTGGCATGGGGCCACAGATTACACGGATTGTATACGGATTAAAACGGATTTATTGACTTTGGGATTTCAGCGCGCTATCGTCCGCACGGTCTCGCGGTCTCAGCCGATCACTAACCTCAACTAAGGAGAACTCAATGGCGGATCCGTTAAATGCAGTTGTAGACATCTCTCACCACAACGGAAATATAGATCTGCAACAAGCCAAGGGTGATGGAATCATCGGTGTCATTCATAAAGCTACGCAGGGTACGTCCGGTCTCGATCCGATGTATGTGACCAATCGCGGTAAAGCACAGACTGCCGGGCTACTGTGGGGCGCGTATCATTTCGCCACCAGCGGCGACGGCGTCGAGCAGGCACAACACTTCCTCGATACTGTCGGAACAACTCAAAACACACTACTCGTGCTCGACCTTGAACAAAATCCAAGTGGCTCAAGTATGACGCTTGAAGACGCGCGCGCGTTTGTTACTCACGTCAACCAGGTCACCGGCCGTTTTCCCGGTCTCTACTCCGGCTCATACATAAAGGAGCTACTCGGTAGCAACAAGGATTCCGTGCTCGCGCAATGTTGGTTCTGGCTCGCTCAATACGGCCCGACCGCAGTTGTCCCCGCAAACTGGCCGACATGGACCATGTGGCAATACACGGATGGCGCCGTCGGTCCCGACCCACACGAAGTCGCCGGCATCGGTCACTGCGATCGCGACAAATTCAACGGCGCTGAAGATCAACTAAGAAGACTCTGGCTAACTAGTTAACAAAAGAATCCATTTGTGGTTTTTGTGCCGCTTTGCGGCTGATTGTATTTCACCGTACCGAATTGCGCTGAAACTTGGGAGTTAGATCTTCTCCATGAAGATCCTGAATTACCAGCCCGTCCCAAACACTGACAACAATTCCGACGTTGAGCACCGCATCGATCAACTCGTCATGCTCGCAAAAGCTTTAGCCTCGGAGATCGAAACACTGAAGGCCGAGCTCGGCGGCGATCAGAACCAACCGGTCGACCTCAGCAACGACGGCATCGACTTCTACGACGAGATCGAACGTTACGAGATCGAGTTGATCAGAAGCGCACTGAACCAGTGTGGCGGCAATCAAGCTCAAGCAGCGAAACTCCTGCACCTCAAATCGACAACCCTTAACGCGAAGATGAAACACTACGGCCTGAACCCCGTTCGATCCATCATGTTTCAGAGACAAAAAGCCACACAAACCAAGTAGTTTTACGAAAGTTTACGCTGTAACAGGTGCGTGAAAACTTTAAGGATTTGGATGGACTCAAAGCTTTGGATCGACACCTTCCATTTAAATGGTGATCAAAAAAAGTTCGCCGGGTTGCCTTCGTTCACGAGAGTTAACAGTCACGCCTTTACGAAATTCGCGGTCGCGGAATTCAATACCTACCTTCGGCTTGAGCCCAACGGTCCCTTTGCCACCGAGACGCGTGCGCTGATTGAAAAAAATCAACCACAGATGAACGCGGATAAAAACGCGGATTGATTAACGAGGTTTTCGTGTGGCGGCGAACAACGCGAGGGCGGAGCCGCTGACGAATAACAACGCGCCTCCAACAACACGGGCTTGATTGGGAATTTCGCGGGTGCCGGTGTCGGTGATGACGACACCGGATTTAGGCTCAACGTAAAGCGCGCGATAAGTGATCACGCCACCCGCAGTGGCAACCAAAATACCAATGATGAGGAGGAGAGCCTTCATCTCTTAAACGCCGAAGGCGTTCGCTAATTTCAGCCCAGGGTTCGAGCTTGCGAGAACCCTGGGACCATCACATCAAAAGCGTTCTAACCCTGAAAGGGTTCGCCAACCTCCAAACCCTTTTCAGGGTTTTATTTATTTGGTTGTCCGTTACCCCAGGGTTGTCGCTGCGCTCCAACTCTGGGCTGAAATTAGCCAACGCCTTCGGCGTTAGTCGTCAACCAACTACTTTCCTTTGAACGCGGGCTTGCGCTTCTCCAGAAACGCGCTGACGCCTTCGTCCTTGTCTTCCGTCGAAAAACAGAGCGCGAAAAGATCGACTTCGCGGCGTAAACCTTCATCGAGGTTAGAACGTGACGCGAGTTTCACCGCTTCTTTCGCGAGCTGCAATGCGATCGGACTCTTGTCGGCAATGCGGTTTGCGATCTCCATCGTCTTCGGGTAAAGCTGTTCCGCAGGCACAACCTGATTCACGAGGCCGATTGCATATGCTGAACGCGCGTCGATGATCTCGCCTGTGAGAATCAGCTCCATCGCTTTGCCTTCACCAACCAAACGCGTCAATCGCTGCGTACCACCGCCACCGGGAATGATCCCGAGGTTGATCTCAGGCTGACCAAACGACGCCGTCTCACTCGCGATACGGATGTCGCATGCAAGCGCCAGCTCGCAACCGCCGCCGAGACAGTAACCATTGATCATCGCGATCACGGGCTTCGGAAAACTGTCGATCGCGGTGAACAACGATCGCCCCATCATTACGTCGCGCTGCGTGATCGACGTGCGGCCGGCAAACTCACCGATATCAGCGCCGGCGATAAAAGCCTTGTCGCCCGCGCCAGTGAACACGACCATTCCAACCGAACTATCGTTGCGAAGCTCATCGAGCAGCGCCGCGCCTTCCTCGCGAGTCTTGATGTTTAATGCATTTCTCTTGTCAGGACGATTGATGGTGATAATGGCAACGCGCTCGCGTTTTTCGAGCAGCAGTGTCTCGTAAGTTTGCGGCATATAACTCCAGTGATGTTTATCCATAGATTACACAGACCAATCTATAGAATCTGCGTAATCTGTGGATGAAATATTCTTATTCGGAGGGAGGATCTTCGGGATCAGTGGTTGCCGGTTGCTCGTCGGCAACCCACGACACGAACAGCCGCAGCCAGTTTTCGGCGGGTTCAGCAATCTGCACACCGACTCGCGCTGTTCCGTAAATCGCGGCCGCAACTCTGACAACCACCGCCGTCGCTTCGATCGGCGTGCCGTCGGGCCGGTGCGCGCGAATGTACAACCGTTCGCCGCGACTAACCTTCTGGTTCAAATGAAAGAGCGCGCCCGAGGTGGAAATGTCGTCAGTTTCAGTCGGCTCGCTCCACGCGGAGCCATCTTCCGCACGACCGGAAATCACGATCGGCAGTCGCAGCGACATCCGTAACGCAAAACGTCTCTCTTCGTTGTTATAAGGCGTACTCATCGCCAATCGTAAAATCCCTGACCCGTTTTCTTTCCCAATTTTCCTTCGCTCACCATCCGTCGCAGGACTTCTGGTGGCCTGAATGCTTCGGAGCCAAGCTCGCGATGAAGATACTCGGCAATGTTCAGTCGCACGTCGAGTCCGACGAGATCGGTCAGCTTCAACGGACCCATCGGATGGTTGTAACCGAGCTCCATCGCCGTGTCGATGTCCTGCGCGCTCGCGACTCCCTGTTCAAACATCCTCATCGCTTCGAGACCAAGCACCACGCCCAAACGACTCGACGCGAAGCCTGGAACGTCTTTGACGACAATCGGCTCTTTCCGCATCTTGCGCCCGATCGCCGTCACCGTCTCGACCGTCTCAGCACTGGTATTTTTTCCAACCACGATTTCAACCAGTTTCATAATGTGGACCGGGTTGAAAAAGTGCATACCAATGACAGCTTCGGGGCGTTTCGACGAGCTGGCTATCTCGGTAATTGACAGCGACGAAGTATTGCTAGCGAAAATGAAAGGGTGGTCGGACGCGGATTCGAGCTGCCGGAGGATGTCTTTCTTCAGCTCCAGTTTCTCCGGCGCTGCCTCAACGATCAGATCTGCTGCGGCACACTCTTTCAGGTTCGTTGTCCCGTGAATCAGTTGCAAGGTGCGATCGCGATCGTCTTCGGTCAGCTTAGCCCGCTGAATTCCTTTCGCAAGGTTCGCTTCAATCGACGAAACTCCACGCGCCAGCGACTCATGATCGACATCGTTGAGCCAGACTCGAAAACCCGCTGCCGCGGCCACCTGAGCGATCCCATGACCCATCGTGCCGGCGCCGATCACGGCAATGGTTTCAATCGTTTTCAACGGTTCGACTACCCCAATAACCGTAGTTATACTATACGCTCAGCCGAAAAGGCTATACTGCTGAGAAAATCCCTATGGACAATAAAACGATCAAAAGAGACGTTGTCATCATCGGCTCAGGCCCGGCCGGCCTGACCGCCGCCATTTACACCGCCCGCGCCAGCTTGAAACCGCTGCTTGTTGACGCTCCCGTCGATGCGGAAAAACAGACGACGCCCGGCGGTCAATTGATGATTACCACCGACGTCGAGAACTATCCCGGCTTCTCAAACGGAATCGACGGGCCTGAGCTGATGCACGAATTTCGCAAGCAGGCCGAGCGGTTTGGAACCGAGTTTATGGAGGCTTGGATCACCGAGGTCGACCTCTCCGAGCGTCCCTTTCAGCTCTACACGGACACGCACACAATTTCGACTCAAACGCTGATCATCGCCACCGGTGCGTCGGCAAAATGGCTGGGCATTCCCGGTGAGGCGAAGGTGCCCGATGGTTTCGGCGGCCATGGAGTTTCGGCGTGCGCGACGTGCGACGGTCCATTGCCCGGGTTTCGAAACAAGGTGCTGGTCGTTGTCGGCGGCGGCGACACGGCAATGGAAGAGGCGACTTTCCTTACTCGCTATGCCGCGAAGGTTTACGTGGTTCATCGTCGCGACAAGTTGCGGGCCTCGAAGATCATGCAGGAGAAAGCGTTTGGAAACGAGAAAATCGAGTTTATCTGGGACAGTGAATTGAAAGAGATTCTCGGGACGCAGGAACATGGCGTCACCGGTGTTCGGCTGCATAATCTGAAGACCGGGCACGAACGCAGCTTTGATTGTTCGGGTGTGTTTGTGGCGATCGGTCACAAGCCGAATACCGGTTTGTTCAAGGGGCAGCTCGAGATGGATGAGGTTGGATATTTGAAAACCTCCGGCCACTCGACGGCGACGAATGTTCCCGGCGTCTTTGCGTGTGGTGACGTGCAGGACTCAGTTTACCGGCAAGCAGTTACAGCAGCCGGAACTGGTTGCATGTCGGCGATCGATGCGGAGCGCTTTCTAGACCATCTGCCAGTGGCGATGCCAAGCGGTGAAGAAGTGACCGACGAAGGCGAGCACGTCACACCGGATCACAAGGCGATCATCACGGCCGACGGGCACATGATTCCTAATCAAGAACCAGTAGAAGAGTTAGCGGCGGATACCGAAGTTTAAAGTAAAACGATGGATTCGTCTTTGGGGCGGCGCGTGGATGGAATTTCAGCGCCGCTGTCGTTGTAGGGGCAGGGTTCGCAGTAGGCGCCGACGCGTTTCAGTCGATCCTCACATTCGTTGCACTTCAAAGTCAGGCCGAGCTGTCGCAAAGATTCCAGCAGCGGCAGTAGCAACATTCCACGTTCAGTCAACGCATACTCGATGTGCGGCGGGTTGCCGCCGAAGTCGGTACGATCAACCAGTCGATCGTTTTCCATGTCGCGCAGGCGCTGCACGAGTGTGCGGCTGCTGATCGGAAAGAGACTGTTCAGCAGCTCCATCGTACGCTTTGGACCACTCAGCAATTCCCTCACGACCAGCAGCGTCCATTTGTCACCGACCATCTGTAATGCGCCGGTGATTGGACAGCCGTCGAGTTCGCGTCGTTTCATCGCGTGACTATGGTCTCAGGTTGATGTTGTAAGTTTTGATTTTTGAGTTAAGCGTGGTGGCGTTCATGCCGAGCAAGCGCGCGGCGCGAGATTGATGACCGCCAGTCTGTTCCAGTGCCCGCCTGATCAGATCGATTTCAAATCGTCGTACTTCTTCGTAGAAATTGATGCCGCGTCCGATGTCGCCGACTGCCGCGTTGCTGGCGCCGTCGTGATGTCCGGAGACGACTGACTTGGGATCGCTGATCTCCGTGCGCAAACATTCCTTCGTGATCTCGTCGCCGGGCGCAATCACGACCGCGCGTTCGATCGTGTTCTCAAGCTCACGCACGTTGCCGGGCCACGAGTAGGCTTCGAGCAACGCGAGCACGTCAGGCGCGAGTTGCTCTGACACGTTGCGACCGTTCTCTTCGTTGTACTTCTGAATGAAGTGCCCGGCCAATGGCAGAATGTCCTCGACACGATCGCGCAACGGTGGCAACTCGATCGGAACTACCGCGAGGCGGTAGTAAAGATCCTCGCGGAAGCTTCCCTGCCGCACTGCTTCTTTCAGATCGATGTTTGTCGCGGCGACGATGCGAACGTCAACGCGGCGCGGCGACGTATCACCGAGCGGCGTGAACTCGCGTTCCTGGATCACGCGGAGGAGTCGCACCTGAGTCTCAGGTGGGATATCGCCAATCTCGTCGAGAAAGATCGAGCCACCGTCAGCAACTTCAAACAAACCTTTCTTGGCCGCCACGGCGCCGGTGAACGCGCCACGCGTGTGACCAAACAATTCCGATTCGAGCAGCTCCGACGGAATATTCGAGCTGTTGACCGTCACGAACGGACGACCGGCGCGCGTGCTGGCTTCGTGAATCGCCTTCGCGATCAACTCCTTACCGGTGCCGCTTTCCCCCGTTATCAGAACAGTCGAGCGCGCCGGCGCGACCTGTTCGACTAGCCGGAAAACTTCCTGCATCACATCGGAGCGGCCCACGATCTCGCCTCGATCGACAGCCTTACTCATCGCGCGTCGCAATGTGCGGCGCTCTTCTTCTTTCCGTCGTCGTTTAATGCCCGCGGCGATCTGCGCTGTGATCTGTTCGTTCTGGAAAGGCTTTCTGATGCAGCCGAAGGCGCCGCGTTCCCAGGCGGCGATGGCGGTGTCGAAAGTCGCGTACGCGGTGATCATGAGGATTACCGCATCCGGATCCATCTTCAAAAATTCTTCGAGCGCGCGCAGTCCACCGATGCCGGGCATCGAGACGTCCAGCAGCACCACGTCGTACGGGCGGCGGCCGTAAGCTTCGAGACCCTCTTCACCGGTCTTGGCGAGATCGACACGATAGCCTTCGTTGCTGAGGAGCGTCTCGAGCACCTCTCGCATGATCTCCTCGTCATCAACGACGAGCACCGATCCTTTTCTGGAGTTACGTCTTTCTGGCCTCATCACAAGAACCGTAAGTGTAGCGACTTCACAACATAAAACAAAGTCCATCCACAGATTACACAGATCAGTCCCATGTTTTGTGCTCTGCGTAAGCTGTGTAATCTGTGGATATGCTAGTCGCCGACTGCCTGGAGGCGAGCGCGGACGCGTGCGGTCGGTAAGATGATGCGGAAAGTCGTGCCCTGACCCGGCGTGCTATCAACTGTTATGCGGCCGGCATGTTCCTGGACGATGCCATACGACACCGCGAGCCCGAGGCCGGTGCCCTGTCCGACACCCTTGGTCGTGTAGAAAGGATCGTAAATCTTAGCGACATTCTCCGGTGCGATGCCGATGCCTGTGTCAGCGATCTCTGCAACGAGAGAGCCGTCGTCGGCTGTCTCAGTCGCAACGATGATTCGTCCGCCATCAGGAATCGCATCGCGCGCATTTAGGATCAGGTTCGTGAAGACCTGTTGCAACTTGCCGGCGTTGCCGTAGGCTTCAGGCGCGTCTTCGTCATAACGTCGAACGATCTCGATCTGATTGCGACGCAGTTGCGGTTCGAGTAGCTGCAACGTGTCGTCCATCACGCGGGCGACATTGACTTCGCAGAACTCAGTCGCGCTGCCGGTACGTGAAAAGTTCAGAAGGTTGTTCACGATGTTTGTGGCGCGTTCAGCCTGCGTCCTTACTTTCAGGAGTAACGCGTGCTTCGGATCATTCTCGTTCAACATGCCGAGCAGCATCTGCGTGTACGACGAAACACCAGTCAAAGGTGTGTTCACTTCGTGAGCGACACCAGCCGCGAGTAAACCGATCGACGAGAGCTTCTCGCGCTGTTGCAACTGTTCTTCAAGCGAGATTCGCGCGGTCACGTCTTCAAGAACAACGAGCGCGCCGGTTTGACCTTGCGCGTCCTGCAACGGAGCGAGCGCGATGTTCAGAACGAGCGAACGGTTACCAAGCGTAGCGGTGTGAAGTTTGTAGATGTTGCGAATCTCTTTGAGGCGCCAACCGTCTTTGCCCAGCACCTGTTTGAGCGTGTCAGCGAAATCTTCCGAGAACAACTCCTCAACACGTCTGCCGACGGCTGCGTCGCGGCGTAGATCGAGGATGTGCTCGAGCGCTGAATTCAGACGCGTCACGCGTCCTTCAAGATCGACGGCCAACAAGCCGACGTTGATCGATTCAATGATCGACTCATTGAATTCTTTCAACATCTTCAACTCGGCGGCACGCTCCTGCTGATCCTGGTAAAGCAAACTGTTTTCAATCGCGACCGCGACATAACCGGAAACAGTGCGAAGAATCTCGACGTCTTCTGACGAAAGAAGCCCGCCGTCGACTGAGCGTCCAAGGCCAATCACCGCGACCATTCGTCCACGAACAACACACGGAACGTAATAGTGCAGCGCTCGTCGCACTGGGCCTGAGGGGCTCGAGTCAGCGTTGAGATCGAGATCGTCCGCGCGGACCACACCAGTGTCAGCCGATCGCACGCGAATCATCTCGCGGAAATCGGAAGGTACGACAACAGGCGCCTGCAAACCTTCGAAACGTGCAACCACGTAACCTGATTTGGACTGCTTCGACTCGATAAAGATCGCTACGCGCTCGACGTTCAATACTTCCTGTAGACGTCGCACGAGGGCGTCGAGGAGCGGGTCGAGCGCGGTCGTTGCGGAAAGCGTGCGGCCGAAGTCGAGCAGACTGTTTCGCAGGTCGTAACGCTCGCCATAGAAAAGTCGATCGACGTGCTCCTGGAGGAAGTTTTTCACGGGCGCGGCAACCATCACGATCGCCGCCATCGCAATCACAGCTATGACGACGCGCAAAGTGATCTCGCCGGAAGTGAATCCCTGGTCTGTGCCGAAGGCATACAAGCCGCCGTAATACACTGCCACACCGATCAGCAACGCGATCGCGAGCGTCGTGAGCGCGTAAACAAAAACGCGTCGCACCACGAGCTCCACGTCCATCAACCGGTAACGCATGACCGAATAGCCGAACGCAAACGGGATCAGGCCGAGTGGCACAATCGCAACGTCAGTGAGCCAACGATCGGTTGGCGCGCCAAACAGGTAGACGAGCGCGTAGAGAAATATGAATGGTGTGATCGAGAGCAATGTGCCCCACGCCACCCATTTCACCTGCTGTCGAACAACCGTGCTCTTTGCCTTGACGAAAGTACGCACCAGCAACGCTGCACTCGCGATCAGCGCGACACCGAGATGCAGGATGTATAGCCAGTAGAGAAACCCGATCAGTTGTTCTGAAACAGGAATTCGTCCGAATGCGGAAATCCCCTTCGCGAGCTCATCGCGCAGCAACACGATCACTGTGAACGCGAGCAGCAAAAGCGCCGGCACGTAGAGCCAGACGGCGCGCCAACGTCGGGTCGCGAAGAGCTGTTGCCTTGACGGGTAAAGCGCACAGAAGTGCAGGAACAGCGGTGCAAAGAGAATTAGGGCGGCGTTGTCGAGAAATGCTATCGCCAGATCGAGATCGCGATAACTACCGACAGGCGTGTAGAAGAGAAATACAAAGGCGGCCAGGCAGAACGTCGCAAAGTGCAGCACGAACGGCGCGCGTCCGCCTTGTTTGAGCAGAACGAAGAAGCCGACGAACAGGTAGATCAACCCGATGAGGTTGATGTAGAGCACGCGCGGAGTCCATCGATGAAGTGCGCCAAGGTGATCGAGGTCGGCCCAGTAAGCGCCAAATTCGGGCGAGTAGGCCGGGCGCGTCATCAGGTAGTGCAGTTGGCCTCCGATGCCGACCTGCTCGAGATAAATCTGCACGTCGTGTGCGGCTGCGATCTGTTCGGGCCGTGCGTTTGGATCGAGCGTGATACCGATCAATCGATCGCCCGGCAACAGCCACGCACGATCGGCTGAGGAACCACGTTCGATATTTTTAGCAACGACGCCTTCTTTAGTATCGACCCACTCGACGCCGTCCCATGGCGGTGTTTCTTCTCGCGCGCGCTGGCGGAAGTTGAGGAGGCCCGCGCTAATCAACAGCGCTGCGCCTATCAGCAGGAACCAGGTCTTGGTTGTGATTATTGAGCCCTTCACTGCTACCTCAACGACGCGGCCAATTCTTTCGAATCAGCAGATCCGATATTTTTAAGCAAGGTATGTTCCGGCCACAGATTTCACTGATTTGCAGATAGATCTTCACGGATCTATCCAACTTTTCGGAGTTTCCGAGAATTTGGAAGACCAGCAATCGGGTCTACAACTATTATGTAAACAAACTAAGGTTTGTAACCAGAAGAGCAGAACGGCGTGGGGCGAAACGGAATTAGCGGTCTGCTCTCTTCATCTGGTCCTAAAACCTGACCGAGATTCCACCACGAACAGACCGTCGATTGTTACCGATGATAGTCAGGACTTCTCCGTTGTCATTACTCGTTTGCGCGTCCAGCAAGTTGCGCGCGTCGAGAATGGCTTCGGCCCGAACAGGCAATCCAAAACTCGGCAACTCCTGCATCACTTGAATACTCAACGATGGATCGTAAACACCCAATCGACCGGCAAAAGGATCGATCGCAAACACGGTCGCTTCCGGAGAGAAGCGCAACACGGTGCGCACCTGGGTGCCAGTGCGGAAGACACCGCCTAATTGCAACGCCGCGGTTTGAAACATTCCGCTTTCGAAGAGATCGGACGGCGTTTCAAAACCCGCTGCCGAAAGTTGCTGGCCACGTCCGAACGCGTAGCCTGCGGACGCGGTCCAAACGCGATTCAAACGTCGCGTGTAAACGACACGAATGCCGCGCGAGGATCCCTGCTGGTTCGCAACGTCCATAAAAGCATCGCCGGCCTTGCCTGAGAACGCGCTGGCTGGTCCACTCAACAGACCGACGCCGCGACCGCTGGTCGTGTCGAAGAAAGCGGTCGCTTCGAGGCTTGAGCTGTTGTCCAAAACTCTCTCGATTCCGAACTCGAGCCGGTGACTGCGTTCGAGAACTGCCTCGCCATCGATGAACGCAACAGGACGCTCTGACTGGTCACGAAAGACAACCTGATCGTTTTCGAAAGTCGCAACGCTCTGAATCCCGTCTTCCTCTCCCCCGGAAGCGAACGCGGCCTTCACACGTGTCCGTGCATTAGCGTCGAACTGAACGCCGAAGCGCGGTGTGATCGAGTGTGCGCCACCGGCGCCGATGAAGCGTGAATAGTCGAGCCCCATCACGATCACGATGCCATCGCGCACGATCCACTCATCGACGGCGCGCAGCGAGACTTGCCCGTGAAGATCAGTTTGATCGTTGAGCCTGTTGGTCCAAACCGGTGTTGCGAAACGTACTCCCGAAGCAGTCAGGCCAACGCGATGATGATCGTTGACGCGCACGCGTGAGGTGGCTTCAAAACGTCCCGGCGCGTCACCGGTTCCCGTCTGTCCTGAGAATATCAGCTCGACGTGCTCCGAAACGGGCGTTGCTACCGCGAAGTTGAATCCGACATACGGAGCGCCGTACGCGTTGCTCGCGAAATAACTTTCTAAAACGCCGTGTGGTCTGACTTTGGAATCTGATTTTGCTTCGGTGGGAATTTCAGGTGCGCTCTCCATCGGAGCGGCTTCGGCAGTCTGCGCCCCAGCTTCTGTTACTGCTTTGACCGTGGCGTCTTCGCCTTCGTCAATCTGGAGGATTGAGCGTTTGGATTGTGCCGATCGTAACTTCCACTTCACGTTGTCGCGATCTGGTCTTCGTTCCGGCAACGTTCTGCCGGAACCAACTGGCTCGAGGTTGAACTTGTAAACCAGCTCCTCCTGGGCCTTGACGTCAACTTGGGTGAAGACCACTTCAGTGAAACCATTCGCGATCGCCTTGATGCCATAGCGGCCGGGAAGGACCTTCGCGATGAAGTTGCCCTGCTTATCAGTGCGCGCTTCTTTGACGGTCTTGAATCCTTCTCGCATTAACGAGACGAGCGCGCCCGCGAGTGGGTTACCCCGGTTATCGCGAACTGTTCCGCTGATGGTGGCGAGTGATTTGTTGGAACCTGCTGCGAGCGTGTCGCTGGTTATAAAAGACACCAGCGCGATAAGAGACAAACTAAAACCAAATGCTCTTCTCATGCGACAAAGACCTCCGCGGCCAAAGTCCCTATTGGAAGCCATGGACGTTCGAACTGGTTCAGGAGAGGAGACGTACCCGGAACCCCCAGAAACAAGCCGTTATTGTCTGTCACGGCGTAAATTGCTGTCAAGTTGATTAGCGCCATAACACAGGATTTGCCCGCCACCTGGGGGCGTGCTAGGATCCAACACCCCTTTCACCACAACAAATAATTTTTGCCCCTTTTTGGGTTTCCGACACCATGATTGACGACGTTCAAGCTACTAAACTCCCCAACGGAATCGCTGTCCTGACCGAACATATGCCGGGTCTCAGGTCCGTGACGACCGGAATCTGGGTCCGCAGGGGATCGCGCCACGAATCAGCCGAATTAAACGGAATCTGCCACTTTATCGAACATGCTGTCTTCAAGGGTACCCAACACCGGAGCGCTCGGGATATTGCTGTTGAGACTGACCGGCTGGGCGGGAACCTGGATGCGTATACGACGCATGAGATGACGGGATTTACCACAAAGGTTGCGGATACGGCACTTTCACAGGCCGTAGATTTACTCGCCGACCTCATTTCGCACCCGCGTTTTGACCAGGAAGACTTGGAACGCGAGCAAAAAGTTATCCTCGAAGAGATGAAAATGGTCGAGGACACGCCTGACGAGCTGCTCGGAGAGCTTTTTAACGCTGCTTATTTCCCCAATCAGCCTCTCGGCCGGCCAATCGAAGGCACGAGGGAGACTGTATCGTCTTTCGATCACAAAACCACGGTTGGTTTTCACGCGCGCGAGTTTAATTACAACAATCTCGTCGTCGCGGCGGCCGGAAATGTCGATCACAAACGGCTGGTCGAGCTGGTCGGCCAGGCGTTTGATGGTTGTGAAAGTGGAGCGGGCGTTCGGCCGCAGGGACTTGAGCCGGGCAAACCACGACCAGCCGCACCGATTCTGATCGAACAGAAGAGTGAGCTCGAACAGGCGCACCTCGTAGTGGCGACGCCATGGCCACACGCGCTCAGTAACGATCGTTATGCAGGGAGTCTTTTGGCGTCAGTGATCGGTGGTGGAACGTCGAGCCGGTTGTGGCAGGAGATTCGCGAAGAACGTGGACTCGCATATTCAGTCGGTGCAGGGGGAAGTGCGTTTTCCGATATCGGCGTTTTCAACATCTACGCGGGAACGTCACCTGAATATCTCGATGAGGTGTTGGAGCTCTCGTTGCACGCGTTGCGCGAAGTCGTAACTAACTGCGTGACTGACGAAGAGCTGCGCATCGCGCAGGACCAGGCAATCTCGTCGATCCTGCTCGGACTCGAATCATCAAGCGCACGCGCCGGAACACTCGCGCGACAGGAGATCATTCACGGTCGTCGCATCTCACCTGACGAAGTCATCGAGAAGATCCGCAACACGACTGTCGAAGAGCTTCAGGAAGTTGCGCGCACGTATTTCAAAACGGAAACAGTCGCGCTCGGCATTCTTGGAAATCTTAACGGCTTCCACGTCGATCGATCACGATTGGAAATTTAGCCGCAAAAAAGCACAGAAGCTCTGTTATAGTTGCCTGACTTCTCAATTTGTGCCTTTGTGCTTTTTTGCGGCTAATGAAACTTACTGTTCTTGGCAGTGGCTCAACTGGTAACGCGGTCCTGATTGTTGCCGGCAACACGCGCGTACTTGTCGACTCCGGACTGAGTGCAAAAGAGATCACGCGCCGTCTCGCGATGGTTGGCGAAGATGCGCAACGGCTCGATGCAGTGCTCGTCACGCACGAACACGGCGATCACGCCGGCGGCTTGCGCGTGTTACTCAACTCAGTCGATTGTCCCGTTTACATTTCAGGCAAAACGCTTGACGCTTACGTCAGCGAGCGCGTCAACGTTACTAATGACGAGCCGCGTCGACGCGCGAAAGCTTTGCGCGATCGAGTTGAGCAGATTGAGTCGAGCAAAGACTTTCGTATCGGCGAGATCGATTTTCATCCCTTCACGATTCCACACGACGCCGTAGACAACTTCGGTTTCACTGCCACACACCACGGCGTGAAGATCGCGACCGTGATGGACTTCGGTCACATCACGACCCTCGTCACCGAACGCCTCCGTGGCTGCGCCGCGATCGTGATCGAATCGAATCACAGCCGCGACATGCTCAAGGCGTGCGACAATTATCCGTGGGAGCTGAAACAACGTATCCTGTCGCGTTTGGGACACCTTTCAAACGAAGATCTCGCTGACTGGATTCGCAAGGGCTTCGACGGCTGCGCGAAATACATCGTGCTGGCCCACCTCTCACAACGCGCAAACAATCCATACCTGGCCAAGATCAACGCCGAAGTCGCCTTGCAGGAAAGAGCGCCGCTTTTTGTTGGTTTCACCGAGGTCAGTCTCTCCTATCCGAAGGAGCCGACGCCCTGGATCGAGGTATGAATCGCCGGCCTTACCTGTCTATCTTTCTTTTTATATTCTTATCGAGTTTTACGGTGCCGGCGTGCCGCCAGGACGCAGAGCGCGGGCGTGTGCCGGCCGAAGTGCAGGAAGTGATCACAGGTGTCGGTGAGAATATCACTCAGGAACGTTACGAGCAGATCTACAGCGAGTCGTCGGACCTTTGGAAGAAAGACGTTACGCTCGACCAGTCAAGCGAGGTGTTTAAGACTTTGCGAACAAAGCTCGGTAAAGTCGAATCGCGCACGCTTCATTCGGCCGCCGAGCAGCAGAATTCGGGCGGCGTGTTGAAAGGTCACATCTACATCCTGAGCTACCAGACGCGCTTCGAACGCGGCGAGGGAATGGAGACTTTTACATTAATAGAAGAGAATGGGCGGTGGCGACTGGCGCGCTACTTTGTAAATTCCACCGCGCTTCAGTGAAGAGAAAATGATCGATCGTTACACTTTGCCCGAAATGGGCGCGCTCTGGTCTGAGCAGAACAAGTTTCAGAAATGGCTCGAGGTGGAAATCGCTGTGTGCGAAGTCCACGCGGAGATGGGCACGATTCCGCGCGATGCGTTGGAGCAGATCAAAGCGCGCGCGAGATTTTCCGTTGAGCGCATCAACGAGATCGAGACGACGACGAATCACGACGTGATCGCGTTCACGACAAACCTCGCTGAATCGATCGGTGAAGCGAGCCGGTTTGTTCACTACGGCCTCACGTCGTCAGACGTTGTCGACACTGCGAACGCGCTGCTGCTGCGTGACGCCGCCGGCATTCTGCTGAAGAAAGTCGAACAGCTCATCGAGACGCTGAAGCGTCGTGCGCTGGAGTTTAAGAACACGCCGCAAGTCGGACGCACGCACGGCATTCACGCAGAGCCGACTTCGTTTGGTTTGACGTTCGCGCTCTGGTTCGACGAGATGCGGCGCAATCGCGAACGCTTGCTGCGCGCGCGCGAAGCAGTTGCAGTGGGAAAGATTAGTGGTGCAGTCGGCGCATTTGCGCATCTCGATCCGGTGGTTGAAGAACAAGTGTGCGCGCGACTCGGATTGAAAGCGGCGCCCGTCTCGACGCAGGTGATCCAGCGTGACATCTACGCGGAGTACTTAACAACGCTCGCGATCATCGCATCGTCGTTAGACAAGTTTGCCCTCAATGTTCGTCACTGGCAGCGCACCGAAGTTCGCGAGGCGCAGGAGCGCTTCACGAAGGGTCAGAAAGGATCGAGCGCGATGCCGCACAAGCGCAATCCGATCATCTCGGAGCGCATCTGTGGTATCGCACGAGTGATCAGGGCGAATAGCATTGTTGGGCTTGAGAACGTGGCGTTGTGGCACGAGCGCGATATTTCACACTCGTCAGCGGAGCGCGTCGTGTTGCCCGATTCGAGTATCGGACTCGATTACATCCTGCAAAAAGCGATTGGCTTGATTGACGGCCTCGTGGTCTATCCCGAGCGAATGCTCGAAAATCTTGGCGCGACAAAGGGTTTAATTTTCAGTGGGCAACTGCTGCTGGCGCTCACTAATAAAGGACTGTCGCGCGAAACGGCGTACGAGTGGGTGCAGCGGAATGCGATGAGAGTTTGGGATGAGGGTCGGGATTTTCAGGAATTGGTGAAAGCGGACGACGACGTCAAATCACAACTCTCGGTGGCAGAGATCGAGCGGATCTTCTCGCTCGATCTCTACCTCCGAAATGTTGATGCAATCTACCGAAGGCTGGGGCTGCTATAGCTACTTCGCCGAAAACTTTTCAGCAAAATTCCCGATCACGGGCAGCTTAAAATATTGGCCCTGGAACGCCTTGACCAGGCACAGGATAAATCCCGCCAGGAGGGCAAGGAGAAAAACTCCCCAAACCAGTAATGAAATCAAACTTAGCAACGTGACCAAGGCACCTGAAATTTGGCTCGCAACCATGAAGACAACAAACAATACGATCCAAAGCGCAATCCCGACGACGCCAGCCAGCACATTGAACAAAAGCGATTGCATCGCGTGAAATCGAACCAGGCGACTGTCTTTTTCAATCAGGAAGAAAATCAGCCCTGACACCCAGCCAAAAATGTATGACAGCAATGCGGCGATATTTTCATCAAGTCCCGTACTGGATTTGGCTGCTGTGGTAGGCGGCTGGCTGCTCACTTGGACGGGCGGAGGGTTTTGCATTATAAGTTTCTCCTGTAAGAAAGGGTTTTGATTCCGGGCACGACAGGTCTACGAGCCGGAGATAGTATTCCAACAACTGCTTTTTAAGCAACGATTTGTTGATCCATATGAAAGCCAAAGTTTATGTAAACTTGAAATCCGGAGTCCTCGATCCGCAGGGAAAAGCCATCCAGCACTCGGTTGAGCTACTCGGCTTCTCGGGAATTTCCGACGTGCGGCAGGGGAAATACTTCGAGATCTCGCTCGACGGGACGATGGATAACGAGCGCGCCCTTGAGTCAATCGAGAAGATGGCGCGCGAAGTACTTTCGAATCCTATAATCGAAGACTACCGCGTGGAGATAGAAGCGTGAAATTCGGAGTTATCGTTTTTCCCGGCTCGAATTGCGACCACGACGCCTACCACGTCATCTCAAAGCACGTGGGTCAGCCAGTCGACTTCATCTGGCACCGCGAAACGGATCTTTCGACTTACGACGCGGTGATTCTCCCCGGGGGTTTTTCTTACGGCGACTATCTTCGGGCCGGCGCGCTCGCACGCTTCTCGCCCGTGATGAATTCGGTCAAAAAGTTTGCGCAAAGCGGTCGCTTCGTGCTCGGCATCTGCAACGGTTTTCAGATTCTCTGCGAAGCCGGAATGCTTCCCGGCGCTCTGATTCGCAATCGCGATCTGCATTTCATCTGCGAACACATTCACGTTCGCGTCGAAACGTCTGACAGTCCTTATACTAACGAGCTGACGCGCGGCGCCGTGCTGCGCGTTCCGATCGCGCACGCTGAAGGAAACTATATCTGCGACGACAACACGCTCGCCGAGCTGCAACGAGAAGATCGCATCGTCTTTCGTTACTGTGAAAAAGACGGAAGCGTCACGGACGCCGCGAATCCAAACGGCTCGCGCGACAACATCGCCGGAATTTGTAATCGCGAGCGCAATGTTCTGGGTTTAATGCCGCATCCGGAACGCGCGTGTGAAGATTTGCTCGGCTCGAGTGACGGGCGCGATATCTTCCGGTCACTTGCGGCTACCGTGGCAGCCGCAGTTTGATTTCAATTATATGAAGCGAATACTACCTTTCATCATCATCCTCGTCGTTCTGGTCGCCGCACTCGGCAGCGCCTGGTATTTAACTCGGACCATACCTGCTTCTCCGACACTCGAAAGCCAGTCGTCGCAGTCACCCAGCTCGCAGCCACCGAGCTCGCCGGGTTCACCCGTAGCACAGCAGCAAAAACCGCCGGTCGTTCCGGGCGTTCCGGGAGCAGATCCGCCGCACGTGCTTGGACCAGCGGATGCGCCTATCAAGATCGAAGAGTTTGGTGACTTTGAGTGTCCGCCTTGCGGGATCTTTCACCCGATACTCGAACAAATGCACACGGAGTTTGGCGACAAGTTGCAGATCACTTTTCGTGAGTTTCCACTCGTGCCCACGCACCAGCACGCGCTCGCGGCCGCGTCAGCCGCTGAAGCCGCCGGGCTCCAGGGCAAGTTTTGGGAGATGCACGATCTGCTCTACGAGCATCAGAACGACTGGAAGAAAGAGTTTGACGTGCGTCCGATCTTTGAAGGCTACGCGAAACAGATCGGTATCGACGTTGAGCGCTACAAACGCGACATGAACGGCGACCTTGTTGCGCAGCGAATCTTTGCAGACGGCAAGCGCGGGCACTCACTCGGCGTGAAGGGTACGCCGACCGTCTTCATCAACGGACGGGAAGTGCCGTTTGAGAATCTTCCTGCTGAAAAGCTGCGCGTTGTGATTCAGAACGAGCTGCGAAGTAGTAGTAAATGAGGAAGCTTTACGTCGTCGCCGCGCTGCTCGCACTGGTCGGACTTGCCGATGCGCTTTACCTCACGATCGAACACGTTACAGGACAAAGTGTCCGCTGCACGATCATTTCGGGCTGCTCGGCTGTTTTGAGTAGTCCATACGCTGTGGTGGCGGGCATTCCGCTGGCTGCGATTGGCGCCGCGGCGTATTTCACCGTTTTCAGTCTCGCCATTCTCGCCCTCTTCGGTTACCCACGTGTCGCCACCCTTTTGCGAGCGGTGGTCATTACGATGTTCGCGATCAGTGTCTGGTTGATCTATCTACAGGCCTTTGTCATCCGCGAGTTTTGCCAGTATTGTTTGTTATCAGCGGCAATCACAGTAGCGTTATTGGTGGTGGTGGTTATCAGCCGCGGATTACGCGGATAGAGGACGGATATGGCCCAGCAGCAACCCACGGTCTCGGATATTTTTCGTCGCGCGCAGTCTTTGCGACAGGAGCATTCGGACTGGTCGTTCGTACAAGTGAAAGACCAGTTGGTCAAGGATTTTTCCGGCGGGCCATTTCCACCACTGCACAACCTGACCATTCCCGAGCAGGACGCGCGCGCGCCCGAGGAAGACTGGACCGCCGGACTTCCGATCGTAAGGCGCGGTATTCAGTTTCAGGACTGGAAGGAAGTCATAACCGGGATCATTATCAGTCTCGAGCAAACTGAAAACTATGAACGCGAGCGCGGCGCCGAAGGAAATCGCGACGAGTGGCACGACAGAACTGTCGGTATCGATGATGCCGTCGCGAAGGGCATCGGCAAATGGATGCCCGACGAGTTGATCGCGCTCGCTGAGCGAAAAGGCAAGAAATCTGTGTAATCCGTGGATGGTTTAAATGAGCTTTTTAAATAATTTATTCCCGGATCCGAAATACCAATCAACCGATCCGCGTAAACCGGAAGAGATCGACGATCAGGAGATCATCATCAGCCCTGACACGCGGCGCGAGAAACGCATTCCACCGGGACAGTCGCGCACGAAGAAGTGGCCCGTACTCGACGCACACGGCACGCCCGATATCGATCTCGCAAAGTGGACTTTTGAAGTTGAAGGGCTGGTCGAGAACGGGCTGCAGTGGTCGCTTGATGAATTCATGCAACTTCCGGTCGTGCGCATCTACGCCGACTTTCATTGCGTGACGCGCTGGTCGCGTCTCGACAACGTCTGGAGCGGTGTATCGACGCGTGAGATTGCGCGACTCGCAGGCGTCAAGCCGCAAGCGAAATTCGTGCTGGCGCTTGCTTACGATTACGGTTGGACCACCAACGTTCCGATCGAATACTTCCTGAACGAAGACTCACTCTTCGCGTGGTCCCACGACGGACAGCCAATCGCGCCCGAGCACGGTGGACCAGTGCGCCTGATCATCCCGCAGCTTTACGCGTGGAAGTCGGCGAAATGGGTGAAGGGCGTGCGCTTCCTCGAACACGATCAGGCAGGCTTCTGGGAAGAAGGCGGCTACCACATGCGCGGCGTGCCCTGGGGTCCGGGCGATGGCGAGCGATTCCGTGGTGGTGAATAGACGCCGTGAATAGACGCCGTAAGCGTGATGTCTGAGCGACCAGCAAACACACCAAAAGACGCTGCCGCAATCATCCTTTTGCGGCAGGACACTGATCCCGAAAATCCGGAAGTCTTCTGGGTTCAGCGCGGCTTCAGTCTCGCTTTTCTGCCCGGGTTTTATGCTTTTCCCGGCGGGCAGATCGACGCGAGTGACGCTGAAGTCGACGTGCGCAATGCGCCGAATCCGGAGACAGCCGCGATGATCAGCGGCGCTGCGCGGGAGCTGTTTGAAGAGTTAGGCGTGCTCGCTGTGCGCGGCGGCGAGACGCTGACAACAGGCCAGCGCGCTTCCCTGCTCGACGATCTTGAGTCGGGCCGAATGTCGTGGCCGGCGCTCCTGCAGCATTACGAGCTGTATATCGATGCGGATGATTTCACGTACGCCGGTCGCTGGGTGACACCGCCGTTCAACGCACGGCGTTTCGACACGTGGTTCTTTCTCGTGAAGTGTCCACCGAAGCAGGAACCCAAGGTGATCGCGGGAGAGCTGCAAAGCGGCGAGTGGCGAACGGCACGTAACGCTTACGATCTATGGATGCGAGATCTGGTGGTCGCTGTGCCGCCGACCTTGCATGCGCTCAGAACTCTCGGCGAGGGTATTACTCCTGATCTTGTCGAGCGCTTCTTGTCGATACCACAGGCGCATGGCGAACCCGCGCGACGCATCACGTTCCGTCCGAATTACATCTGTTTTCCAGTGCGCACGCCGACACGTCCACCCGCGACGCACACCTGCTGTTACATCGTTCACAACTCGAAGGAGATGCTCGTCTTCGATCCCGGCTCGCCTTACGAAGAGGAACAGCAGGCGCTGGCTGAATGCATTGACGACATGATCGCTGAGGGTCGCCGCGTGCGCGAGATCATCATCACGCACCTGCATCCGGATCACGTCGCTGGCGTGAATGCGTTGAAGGAACATCTCGGCGGCCACGTACCGGTTGCCGCGCACGCGCAAACCGCTGAAGCACTCAGCGACGTCCACGTCGATCGACTGATTGAAGACAACGACGTGATCACGCTTGAAGGCGAGCCGGTGATCAGCTTGCGTGCACTGCACACGCCTGGTCACGCGCGCGGACATCTTTGTTTTCATGATGAGCCACGTGGCGTGTTGATGACGGGCGACAACATTGTCGGTGTCGGCTCCGTGCTCATCGATCCGCCGGAGGGCAATATGCTGGCGTATCTGAACTCACTTGAGCGCATGCTCGCACTGCCGATGCTTACAGTGTTGCTCGGCGGACACGGCCCGGCCATGGCGGTGCCATACAGCAAGATCATCGAGTACATCACGCACCGGTTGGAGCGCGAAGAAAACATTACCGCGGCCGTGCAGGCAGGAGCTTCGACATTGAAAGACATCGTCGAGCGCGTCTACACTGACGTTTCACCCAAGGCGCACGCAATGGCCGAGCGCGCCGTCCTCGCCCACCTCGAAAAGCTCCGCGACGACGGCGCTGTCTACGAAGAACAAGGGATCTGGCAACACGCACAGAACCGAGCGCGGTAGCGCCAGTCAATCGCATAAACGGTCGTGATGGGAGAATTTGACCCGGCGCTACCGCGCTCGGTTCTATGCACTGTTACGTGTAGAATCTCCCCCACATCACTATGGATTACCCAAGAACCCTTAACGAACTCAGGGCGGCCAGGTATCAAACCCACTCGGTCAAGGATGAGCTGCGTCGCAATCTAATCACTAAACTGCAAAGCGGCGAGAAACTGTTTCCCGGCATTGTCGGCTACCAGGACACTGTCATCCCGCAACTGATCAATGCGATCCTGTCGCGGCATAACATCATCCTGCTCGGCCTGCGGGGACAGGCGAAGAGTCGCATCATCCGCCTGCTCACCGATCTGCTCGACGAGCGGATCCCGATCATTGCCGGTTCCGAAGTCAACGACGATCCGTTTCGTCCAATTTCGGCTTACGGTCGCCAGATGCTCGCTGAACATGGCGACTCGACACCTATCGACTGGGTCGGTCGCGACGCGCGTTTCGTCGAGAAACTCGCCACGCCAGACGTCACGGTCGCCGACATCATCGGTGACGTCGATCCGATCAAAGCCGCAAAAGGCGGTCACTTGCTGAGCGACGAGCTGACGATCCATTACGGTCTGCTGCCACGCGCGAATCGCGGCGTCTTCGCAATCAACGAGCTGCCCGATCTCGCCGGCAAGATCCAGGTCGCACTCTTTAACATCATGCAGGAAGGCGACGTGCAGATTAAGGGTTACCCGGTGCGTCTGCCTCTCGACGTGATGCTGATGTTCTCCGCGAACCCGGAAGATTACACCGCGCGCGGAAAGATCATCACGCCGCTGAAAGATCGCATCGGCGCCGAGATCCTGACGCACTATCCAAAGGAATTGCCGGAGGCGATCGAGATCACGCGACAGGAAGCGTGGACTGATCGCTTTGACGACGGCGATCGACTGGTCATTCCAGAGTTTATTCGCGAGGTAGTCGAGCAGATCGCTTTCGAAGCTCGCGATGATAATCACGTCGACAAGCACTCCGGAGTTTCACAACGCATGTCGATCACGGTGATGGAGTCGGGAATCTCAAACGCGGAGCGACGCGCGCTGTTGACTGGCGAAGATTTTATCGTGCCGCGTATTTCAGACGTTTACGCAGCGATTCCGTCGATGACGGGCAAGATGGAGCTCGAGTACGAAGGCGAGCAACTAGGCGCGAACCGGATCGCGCGCGATCTGATCAAACGCGCCGCCGGCGAGATTTTTGAGGGCTACTTTGTCGGCATCGATTTTTCGCGCACGGTGCAGTGGTTTGACGAAGGCAACAAACTCCTGCTCGCCGACACTGCGGCCGCGGGCGAATGTCTGAACCTGATCGAGGCGGTTCCGGAGCTGCTCGAAACTGCAATGATTCCTTTCGATTTCCGCCGCTCCGACATTGGGCAGCTTGTTTCCACGTGCGAGCTCGTGCTTGAAGGCTTGTATGCTGAGAACAAGATTAGTCGCAACGAAGAAGGTGGCTACGCCGCAGTGACGAAAGCGAAGAAGGATCGTCGCGGGATGATCTACGACGATCTGACAGAGACGGGAAAATACAGCTAACACCATCCACAGATTACACGGATTTTTTAACAAGATCTGTGTAATCTGTGGATAGCTTTTCGCGATGAAATTTCGTTATTCAAAGTTCCAGGGGTTCGACGTCTTCTCCATCAATCTGGGTGAGTTGATGGACCGCATGTCTGATGCCCTGCTCGATTCCGGCTACGACGACGATTATTACTGGACCCGCCAGCGAAAAGAGACCGACAACTCACTCGACGCGCTGCGACGCGCGCTGCTGCAGGCGCTCATGGAGCAGGGCCTTGTCGACGAGCAACAGATCCGCGAGATGCTCGCGCAGAACGAGGGCAAGTTTAACGGCTCGCTGCTCGAAGAATTGCTGAACCAACTGATCGAGCGGCTCGTCGAAGAAGGTTACCTGTCACTCCGCGAAGAACAACCCCAACGCGCCGAGCGTCAAAGAGGAGCGCGTGGTCCGGGTGAAGTTTCGGAGCCGCTGCCGCGTGACGTTCGTTTCGAAGTCACGGAAAAAGGTCTCGATTTTCTCGGTTACAAGACGCTGAGAAATCTGCTCGGGAGTTTTGGCAAGAGCGCCGCCGGACGGCACGACACGGTTTATTTATCGACCGGCGTCGAAGCAGCTGCCGCGAGTAAACGTTACGAGTTTGGCGACACGATCAATCTCGACGTCAACACCACCCTGCTCTCCGCAATTCAACGCGAAGGTTTGAAAGTTCCGCTCAATCTCGAGTACCGCGATCTGCACGTTCATCAGTGCGACTATCAATCGTCGTGCGCGACTGTCGTGATGCTCGACTGTTCGCACTCGATGATTCTTTACGGCGAAGATCGTTTCACGCCGGCGAAGAAAGTGGCGCTCGCGATGTCGCACCTGATTCGCACGCAGTATCCGGGCGACTCGCTTAAAGTAGTCCTTTTTCACGACGCAGCCGAAGAGCTGCCGCTCGCGAAGCTGGCGACAACGCAGGTTGGTCCATATCACACCAACACCGCTGAGGGACTCCGTCTGGCGCGTCGTCTGCTGCAGGCGCAGCGCAAAGAAATGAAGCAGATCGTGATGGTGACCGACGGCAAACCCACGGCTTGTTTCGTACAGAGCGGACCCGGCCTAAAAAGTAAAAGCGGCGACCAAACGCGGCGACTTTATAAAAACTCGATGGGCGGCGATCCGTTCGTGATGGCCGAGACTTTCAAAGAAGTTCAGGCGTGCCGGAAATCCGGCATCATGATCAATACATTCATGCTGGCCAGCGACTACTATCTGGTCGATTTTGTAAAACAAATGACTGCCATGACGAATGGCAAAGCTTATTTCGCCAACCCCGGCAATCTTTCGCAATTCGTATTAATTGATTTTCTGCGGCGCCGGACTCGACGAGTCAAGTAGTTTCTCGCCCGCGGATTTCACGAGCTCTTCCCATGCGACATCGCGTTCTCCTGCCTTTGCTTATCCTCCTGCTCGGCTTCTGCTTCACGCTGCTCGTCTATTACTACTTCGATAAACTCACTTACGAGCAGGACCGCATCAGATTCAATAGCTCGGTGCAGGAGATCCAGGACCAGGTGCGACTGCGTATCGCTACGTCCACGGCACTGCTGCGTGCCGGCACCGGCCTTTTCGCGGCCAGCGATTTTGTTGACGCGCGCGAATTTGAAAGCTTCGTGACACAGATTGAGCTTGAGAAAAACTATCCCGGCGTGGAAGGTATCGGTTACTCAGTCAGGTTCGCTCCCCAGGACAAGGCGCAGGTCATCGCCGGCATGAAGCGCATGGGCGTCCATGACTTCAAAATCTGGCCCGATGACTCTCCTCGCAGCGAATACAACCCGATCATTTACCTGCAGCCTAACAGCATTCGCAACAAGGGCGCGGTCGGTTATGACATGGGCACCAACGAGACGAGGCGTCAGGCAATGGACGCTGCGCGCGACACCGGCAAACCGTTTGCTTCGGGACGCGTACACCTCGTGCAGGAAAAAGATCTTCCCGTGGCCAGCAGGCAATCCGGCTTTTTGATCTACGTGCCGGTTTATCAAAAGAACGCGCCGATCAATACCGAGCAGGAGCGACGCGATGCGCTGCTCGGATTTCTCTACAGCCCTTTGCGCGCCAAAGACTTTCTTGAGGCCGTCATAGCAGACAAGAAGTACGACGTTAATTTCAGCGTTTATGACGGCACCGAAGTGAATGCTGGAAATTTACTCGGTTCCGTCGGTAACGAAGTCTCCACCAAACTGATGTTTACCGATGCGAAGCCGCAGGAGGTTGAGGGCCGCAGGTGGACCATCGCTTTTGTCACCAATCCGTCTTTCGAAACTCATTCGAACAGGTATCTGCTCAAGTACACATTAATTCTCGGTGGACTACTCAGTTTGCTTTTCGCTGCCGTAACCCGCGCTGAGATTCGGGCACGCTCACGCGCTGAACATGCCGCGGAAGAGGTCAGGAACTCCGCGACCACGATTCAAAACACGCTCCAGGAACGCGAGCGTGCGGAAGAAGCGCTGCGCAAAACGGCAGAGGCCCTGCGCGATGCGGACCAGCGCGCGCTACTCGAATACGAGCGTCTGCTGGAAAGAATCAAGGATTTTGCGCAGGCGCTCGGAACCGCCAGAGAGCTTCACGCGATCTTCAAAGCACTGCGCGAGTTCACCAACGTCTCTCTTCCGTGTAACGGATTTTTCGTTTCACTCTACGATCCGATGCGTGACGTTCGTACGTGCTGTTATGGCTGGGCTGACGGCGAAGAGCTGAATGTTTCTGAGTTGCCGCCGATGAAGGTTACAGCTTTTGGTCCGAATAGTCGTGCAGTGCGTACTGGTCAGGTGGTCATCACGAACGACTACATGCGCGCGACGGCGGCGAGTCCCGGCGTCATTGTTGGTCCTGATAACGGTATGCGGCCTGACTCGTCGATGGCCGTGCCGATGGCGGTGATGGGCCGCATCATCGGAACGATCGAAGTGCAGAGTTACGAGAAGAACGTGTATCAGCCGGAACACCTAACCGCGATGAGCATGGCGGCAAATCTCACCGCCGTGGCGATCGAGAATGTGCGGCTACTCGAGCTCGAACGGGCTGCAAGAAAAGCGGCGGAAGAATCGAATCGTTTGAAGGACGAGTTTCTCGCGACTGTTTCGCACGAGCTACGGACGCCGCTGACGGCGATACTCGGTTGGTCGCGACTGCTCGAAGGCGGCACGCTCGACGATTCAGTTACACAACAGGCTGTCGAAGTGATCTGGCGCAATGCGAAAGCGCAGGCGCAGATCGTCGACGACATTCTCGACGTGTCGCGCATCATCACCGGCAATCTTTATCTCGATCTGCATCCGTTGGAAGTCGTGCCGGTCATCGAGAATGCGATCAACGTGGTGCGGCCTACGGCTGACGCGAAGGGCATCAGGATCGAGAAGTATTTCGATTCGGTGCCCGCGATGGTTTCGGGCGACGCCAACCGGCTCCAGCAAGTTGTTTGGAATTTGTTATCAAATGCGGTGAAGTTTACTGACAGCGGTGGGCGTGTTTGTGTGAAGGTCTCGCGTGCCGGCGGAGCAGTTGAGGTGAGTGTTTCCGATACCGGTGGTGGTATCAGCAAAGAGTTTTTGCCGTACGTCTTCGATCGATTTCGGCAGGCTGACAGCACGACGACTCGCCAGCATGGCGGGCTCGGACTCGGTCTTGCGATCGCGCGACACCTCGTTGAGATACATGGCGGGACGATCCACGCTGAGAGCGCGGGTGAAGGTCGTGGAGCGACTCTTAAAATCAGGCTTCCGCTTATCGAAGCAACTGCCGCTGTTAAGAGTTTCGCCGAACCGGATCAGCACAAAATGCCAGTATCACAGCAGTTGTTATCCGGTCTTAATGTTCTGGTCGTTGATGACGATTCTGACACTCTGACGTTAATGGCAACAGCGCTCAAACGAAGGCAGGCGAACGTTACGGCGGTGTCTTCGGCGGGCGAGGCAATCCAGGAGATCACGCGCAAACGACCCGATGTGCTCGTCTCAGACATTGCGATGCCGGATGAAGACGGTTACGGTTTAATCAAGAAGATTCGATTGCTGGAGAATGGCGTGTCGGAAAACATTCCGGCGGTAGCGATCACAGCGTATGCGAAAGAGGAGGATCGTGAGCGTGCGTTGTCGGCCGGTTTTCAGATTTACCTGGCCAAGCCGGTGGAATTGACGGAGTTGATTTCCGTGGTGGCGCGTGCTGCGAAGAGAGACTTTTAGCCAGGATTTACAAGATTTTCAAGATGAACATGTAAATCCTGAAAAATCTTGTTCATCTTGTCTAAAGTACTGTGCAATGACTAGTGTTCGCATAAATAATTTTCAGCTTGCTTACACGGACACGGGTGTCGGACGTCCGATCGTGCTCATTCACGGCTATCCATTCAATCGTTCGCTCTGGACGGAGCAGATTCCTTCGTTGAGTAATAGTTATCGCATTATCGCCCCTGACCTCCGCGGCTTTGGCGACAGCGAAGCTTCTTCTCAAGACATAAGCACGATGAACCAGCTAGCCGCGGATGTCGCTGCATTGATGGACCATCTCGAGATACCGCGCGCCACGATCGGCGGTCTGTCGATGGGCGGCTACGTAGCTTTGGCGTTCTACAAACAGTTTCACTCGCGTGTGCGCGCGCTCATTCTCGCCGACACGCGTGCCCAAGCCGACACAGAAGAAGCAAAACAGACGCGTGCGCAACAGGCACAAAAGGCCCTCTCGGAAGGTATGGCCGGTATCGCCGACGCGATGTTGCCAAAGCTGCTCACACCGGAGACTGTTAGCAAACGTCCGGAGATCGTGAAGTTTGTTCGCGACATGATGTTGCAAACGAAACCCGAGGGCGCGGCGGCTGCGTTGCGCGGAATGGCCGAACGCGAGGATCAAACAGCACTGTTGCCGAAGATCACTGTGCCCACATTGATTCTGGTTGGAGCTGAAGACGCGATCACGCCGGTTGCTGATAGTGAGAAAATGCATCATGCGATCGACACTTCGCGCCTGGTAGTGTTGGACCATGCGGGACACGTTTCGAACCTGGAGCGAACGCAGCAGTTTAATGACGCCGTGCTTCACTTTTTACGCAATCTTAATGGCTGATTACAAAAAATTCTCAATCGAAGAGCGCGTGCGCTGGGGTGATGTCGATGCGGCGCGCATCATTTTTTACGGCGCTTACATTCACTTCTTCGAGTTTGCGGAGACGGAGTTGTTTCGTGCCGTTGGCTTGCATTACGGAGTGATGTTTGATGAGTTGAACATCTGGCTGCCGCGCGTGCATCTCGAGTGTGACTTTCATCGCATTGCGCGGCTCGACGACATTTTGGAAGTGAGCGTTTGGGTTGGGCGCTTCGGAACGAAGTCGATGCGATTGAATTTCGAAGTTCGTCAAAAGGGAAGCGACGCGCTGGTCGCGACGGCGCACTTCGTGCTCGCGGCAGTCAACCAGCAGACGTTTGAAACAGTTCCGATTCCTACCGAGTTGCGCGAGAAGCTCGCGCCGTACACAGAAAAAGAATGACGAACATTGCACTCGAAGGTCTCGACGAAAAGACCATCGATCGAGATCCGATCAAGCAGTTTCAGCTTTGGTTCAATGACGCGATCGCCGCCGGGCTGCCGTTGCCTGAAGCGATGACGCTCGCGACTGCGACGTCCGACGGTAAACCTTCCGCGCGAATGGTGCTGCTGAAGCAGGTGGACGATGATGGTTTTGTTTTCTTCACCAATTACCGGAGCGCGAAGGCGGAGCAGTTGGACGCCAATCCTTACGCGGCGCTCGTTTTCTACTGGGCGAAACTCGATCGCCAGGTGCGCGTGGAGGGAAGTGTCGTAAGAACGCCAGCGCACGAGTCACGCGATTATTTCAAAACTCGGCCGCGCGAGAGTCAGATCGGCGCGTGGGCTTCGGCACAGAGTCAGGCGATTGATAGTCGCGACGTTCTTGAGCAACGGGCGCTGGCGCTCGAAGCTTTTTATCTCGATCGTGAAGTAGATTGCCCCGACTACTGGGGCGGTTATCGTCTGAAGCCCGAGCGCATCGAATTCTGGAAAAGCCGCATCGGCCGGCTCCACGATCGCATCCTCTACCAGCGCAACGCCACCGGCTGGTCCATCACCCGGTTAGCCCCTTAATTAGCCGCAAAAAGGCACAAAAAGCACAAAAAGAATTTCTTGAGCTGAAGGGGTTTATTTTTATGTGCGTTTTGTGCCTTTTTGTGGCTAGCTTTTTTGTGCTTTTTGTGGACTAAGGGCGAAGAGCGCTTTTGACGAGTTTCTTTTTGAGATCGACGTAACCTTGTTCGCCGGCGACGAGATCTCCTAACACGTGCTTCACTCCACGGTGGCCACGGGCGAATTCGATCATGCGCTCCGTAAAAGGCGCGCCCCAGAAGTTGCCGTAAAAACGTCGCCGCATCTGCGCTGCCCGTCGCAACTCGGCGCCGAAATCTTTTCTCCAGCGTTGTTCGTACGACTGCGGCAATCCACTCACATATGACTCCGCAAACAACTCCGCGGAACGCAAAGCGTAATAAATACCTTCGCCCGTCACGGGATCTGCGAAGCCTGCCGCGTCGCCAAGCAACGCCCAGTCGTCACCGGAAACTTTTCTCGTGTCCCATGTCCTGGCGGCGAGTCCGGGGATGCGCGCGGCGTAGCGTTCGGCAGTCGCGCGCAAGTGCTCCTCGATACGTGTTCGTTCCGGTGTGTTCGTCTCGTTGTCCCAGAACTTTACCATTCGGCCATCGCACTGCTCGTAATAACCGATCATGAATTGCCACAGCAGATCGTCAAGCGGCTCGTGTTCGAAAGCGTCTTGCGTGGTGGCGATACCGAACGAGATGTGATCGGGACGTGGAAAGGCCCACGCATAACCGACCCAGCCCGGCAGAAAAGCCACCGCTGTTGGCGCTACATTGTTTGCGGGCAGTGGTGCGCGATACCCAAACGCAACTTCCATATCGGAAGGCGGCAGTGGTCCAGCGAGCATCTTTGCCACACCACTGTTCGCACCGTCGGCTCCGATCAGAAACGAGCCCTTCACTTCGGCACCGCTATCGCTAACAACTCGCCAACCATCACCGGTTCGTTTGGTTTTTCTCGCAGAGATCTTCGCGGAGATGATCTGTGCGCCGGCCTCACGCGCGCGCTCGCGGAGATAACAGTCGAAAGCGATGCGCGAATAGATCGCGAAAGGTTCATCCAATGTGAGGTGAAGTCGTTTGCTGGAAGGAGAGTACAGATCGAGCTCGGTGATGGTGCGTCCGATGGCGTTCAACAGGTGAGGCCATGCGTTTAATGCCTTCGCAGTGACACCGCCGCCGCAGGCCTTCGGCTCGCCGTCAGGTCGCCCATCGAACAGGGCGACTTTGGCGCCGCCTTTGGCGAGCAATTCCGCCGCGAAGGAGCCCGCGGGACCTGCGCCGATGATCAGCAAATCAAGCATCGTGTTAGAATACCAGCCGTTCCCTCCAAAATACGAAAGGCGCTCGATGACTCGCCAAAGCTGCCTAGTGTTTTCCGGCATTACACCGCATCCACCGATCATGGTGCCTGAGGTTGGTCGAGAATCGATTGCCGGCGTCGTTGACTCGATCGAAGCAATGTCAGAGCTGACGAAGCGCCTCATCGAGAGCGGTGCGGAGTCTGTCATTCTGATCTCGCCGCACGCTCCTCTCGAGGTGGATTCGTTTGTTGCTTACGAAGGGCCGCAAGTCTCTGGCGACTTCTCAAACTTCAACGCGCCCGGCACCAACTTCACCACCCTGATTGACGAAGAATTACTCGCGGCGATCAAAGAGGCTGCTGCTTCCGAGCATTACGAAGTCTCGACACTGCCCGAACATGATCTCGATCACGGAACCGCCGTTCCGCTTTACTTTCTCCTGCGCAACGGCTGGCGTGGAAAAGTGGTGACGCTGGGTTACAGCTTCCTTTCGAGCTACGATCACTTGCGATTCGGATCGTGCATCAGGAAGGCGGTGGACCAAGTGGGCCGTCGCGTTGCTTTTATCGCCAGCGGCGATCTGAGTCACAGGCTCAAGCCACAGGCGCCGGCGGGCTACAATCCCAACGCGCATGTGTTTGACGAGCAGGTTGTCGAGGCGCTGCGCTCGAACGACCCGGCAAAAATCATAGACATTGATTTCAACTTGCGCAGGCTTGCCGGTGAGTGTGGATACCGGTCGATGCTGGTGGCAATCGGCGCGAGCTCGGAGCTGCCGTTGTCGTGCGAAGTGTTGAGTTATGAAGCGCCGTTTGGGGTTGGGTACCTCGTCGCTCAGATTACAAACCAGAGCATAGAATCAGATACAAATGAGATCTCACTGCCGGCCCTGGCGCGTGAAGCCGTGGAGACTTTCGTCCGCTCGGGTCAGATCCTGCCGCCAACGTCCATCGGCGAGTTTCTGTCTTCACGCGCGCCATGTTTTGTTTCACTCAAAACGCTGAACGGAGAGTTGCGCGGGTGCATCGGAACGATCGAGCCTGCGAAAGACACACTTGCCCACGAGATCATTGCCAACGCGATCAGCGCAGCCACCAACGATCCGCGGTTTGACCCGGTACGGCCCGAAGAGTTGTCGAACCTGCGCTATTCAGTTGACGTGCTTTTCCCTCCTGAAGAAACCGTGATGGAGGATCTGGATCCGTCAGTGTTTGGAGTGATTGTTGAGGACGAGAGTGGGACGCGGCGTGGACTGCTGCTGCCAGACATTCCCGGGATCAGTAACGCCGAACAGCAGGTCGAGATCGCCGCACGCAAAGCCGGACTCGGACGCGGTGAACGTGTCAGGCTTTATCGATTTCGAGTTGAGCGCTATCGTGAAGCTAATCCACAGATTACACCGATTGATTCAGAATCTGCGTAATCTGTGGATAACGTTAGACGTCGAGGTTACGCACGTCGAGCGCGTTGTCCTCGATGAATTTTCGCCGCGGCTCGACGGCATCACCCATCAGCACGGTGAAGATCTCGTCTGTTTCCACCGCATCATCGACCCGGACTTCCAGGAGCGTACGCTTCTCGGGATTCATCGTCGTCTCCCAGAGTTGCTCCGGATTCATCTCGCCCAGACCTTTGTAACGCTGGATCGACAGATCCTTCTTTGCCGCCGCCAGCACTTTCTCTAGCAGCGCCTCTCGTGTCGGCACTTCTTCACTCGTTCCGTTTTCGCCCGAGACAAACGGCGCCGCGAGATCGTCTTCAAGCGCTTTATACAACTCGACTGCCTTCTGGAATTCGACAAATTGCGCGAAGTTCCAATCGATCACGAGATTGACTCCCGTACTCGTAGTCGTCTCGATTTCCCACAAGCCGTGCTCTTCGTCTGTCGTCAGCTCCGTCTTGTACCCGGCTTTATCCAAAGCGCCTTCGATTTTCGCCATCAGGTCGCCATCCTGGAAGACCTGTCGGAGCGTTTGTCCTTCCTTGCGCAACACGCCTTTACGTCCACTCAGCGATTCAAGCAGGACATTCAGCATCTGTGGGTCACCGCCCAGACGCCGGGTCGCTCTTTCGCAGTAACGTTTAAAATCAACCATCTTTTCGAGCGATTTAGCGAGCTCGCGGCCCTCAATGGCCTGCGAAGCACCCGCCGATTTCACCGTCATATCGTTTGTCGCCTGCCGCATGAGGTAGCGAACCATCGTACTCTCGTCTTTAATGTACTCTTCTTTCTTACCGCGCTTTACTTTGAACAACGGTGGCTGAGCAATGAAGACGTACCCCGACTCGACGAGCGCAGGCATTTGCCGGTAGAAGAACGTCAGCAGCAACGTGCGGATGTGTGAGCCGTCAACGTCTGCGTCGGTCATCAGGATGATCTTGTGATAACGCAGCTTGCTGAGGTCGAAATCGTCTTTGCCGATTCCGGTACCGAGCGCAGTGATCAGCGACTTGATCTCACTATGACCCAGCATCTTGTCGAAACGGGCTTTCTCGACGTTCAGGATCTTGCCCTTCAGAGGCAGAATGGCCTGATTCTTACGATCACGCCCTTGCTTCGCGGAGCCGCCGGCAGAATCACCCTCAACGATGTAGATTTCGGAAAGCGCCGGATCGCGTTCCTGGCAGTCAGCGAGCTTGCCCGGCAGCATGGTCGATCCCATTGCGCCTTTCCGGACGATTTCCCGGGCTTTGCGCGCCGCTTCTCGCGCCCGTGCAGCGTCGAGTGCCTTCCCGACAATCTTTCTTGCTACGGGCGGATTCTGCTCGAAAAACTCAGTCAGCCGATCGTTCAGAAACGACTCGACCGCGCCTTTCACATCCGAGTTGAGTTTCCCCTTCGTCTGCCCTTCAAACTGCGGCTGCGGCAGCTTGACGGAGATCACGGCAACGAGCCCCTCTCGGACATCATCGCCAGTGAGCGAGCTTTTGAAGTTTTTCGCCAGCCCAGACGACTGCGCGTAAGCATTGATCGTTCGTGTGAACGCGGAGCGGAATCCGGAAAGGTGCGTACCACCGTCTACAGTATTGATGTTGTTTGCAAACGAGTAGACCTTCTCGTCGTAAGCGTCGTTATATTGAATCGCGACTTCGATCGAGAGGGCATCGCCTTCCTTTTCGAAGTAGATAGGCTTTTCGTGCAAGGTCGACTTGTTTTTGTTCAGGTGCTTGACGAACTCAGCGATGCCGCCCTTGTAATAGAACTCGTGGGAACGCTCCGGATCCTCACGCTCGTCTTTGATCGTGATGCGGATGCCCTTGTTTAGAAACGCCTTCTCGCGCAGTCGCTCTGACAGCTTATCGAAGCTGAATGAGGTCTCTGTAAAGATCTGACCGTCAGGCTTAAACGTGATCTTCGTGCCGCGCTTCCGTGTTTTACCAGTCGGCGTTAGCGGCGCCACTGGAATCCCGCGCACGTATTCCTGCTCGTAGGTTCTTCCGTCACGCCAGATTTCGAGGTGCAGCTTTTCAGAAAGGAAGTTGACGCACGAAACACCGACGCCGTGCAGCCCGCCCGAAACCTTGTAAGCGTTTGAATCAAACTTGCCGCCCGCGTGAAGCTTGGTCATCACCACTTCGGCCGCGGACCGTTTCTCTTTCTTGATTTCGTCGACAGGAATGCCACGCCCGTTATCTATTACGGTGATGGAATTATCAAGATGGATCGTTACGTCGACTGTATCGCAATAACCAGCAAGCGCCTCGTCAATCGAATTATCTACAACTTCGTAAACGATATGATGTAGACCAATCTCGCCCGTTGAGCCGATATACATCGCCGGTCGCTTGCGAACGGCATCTCGACCTTCGAGGACCGTGATTGACGACGAGTCGTAAGCTGATCCTTTTTTATTAATGGTTGGTCCTACGGTTGACAATACTAATCTCCTATACTGCTGATTAATCTTCAGGCGAGGATCGAGTTGGCCGAAGCGGTCTCAGTTCTTGCCCGGCTGCTTCGTACTTTTCCGTCCTCGATTTCGTATACATTCGCCCTTGAAAAGAAGCCTTCGACATGACTCCGCTTTGAGGTTGTGATGAAGGTCTGTGTGCGATTTTCAAGGTATTCAAGAAGGTGTCTTATCCTTCCCTCGTCCAGCTCCGCATCAACGTCATCGATGATGAAAACCGGATGGTCGTTCGAGGTTGAATTATACAATGAAATTGCCGCTAAGTCTAATAATAACAATGCGCTACGTTGCTGCCCGGAGCTTCCGTAAACCCTGATTTCCCGGCCATCTAAATGGATCTCCAAATCGTCTCGGTGCGGCCCGATCAGCGCATGCCCGGCAGCCACTTCGGCAGCCAGGCGCAACGCGATTCGCGAACGCAGCAACGACTCGTAATCGCTCATGTCGCCCTTGTTCTCCAGTGCAGAAACATAGCGCGTCGTAACGTCTCGTTTTTCAAACAGTTGCCTTTCCAGCGCCGCGTTCAAACCGGCGACATATTCCTCACGCGCCGTGTGAATCAACACTCCCAAACGGACCAACTGCTCATTCCACGGCGCCAGCAGATCTTCGACTTTATCTGGACCAAGCTCATTTTCGCTCGCCAGTTGCAGCACGCGATTCTTTTGTTTGAGAACCTTGCCGTAGTCGGCAATCGTCTTCAGATACGCGGGTCGTAGTGAGCTGATGCCTCGATCGAGAAAGCGCCGGCGAGCTTCAGGCATGCCGCGCACGACGTCGAGATCAGCGGCGGTAAATGAGAAGACTTGTAACTGGGTGAGATAGCGCGCGAGTGTCTCGCGTTTGGAGTTGACGAAAATCGTCTTCGAATTGTCGTGCAGAGTGACTTGTAAATCGCGTTCGAAATCTGCGCCGATTGTGACCTTGCCGCGAACGACTGCCAGCTCTTCGCCGAATCTGATTGCTTCCTGGAGACGCTGCGTGCGAAACGACTTGGTCCGGGCCAGGAGATAAATGGCTTCGAGCCAGTTTGTCTTACCCTGGCCGTTGTTGCCGTAAATGATGTTCAGCCGTGGGCCCCATTCGATCCTCCCACTGAGGTTGCGAAAATTCGTCGCTTCAATTGCAGCGAGCAGCATGTGATGGATATTAGCAGATTAACTCCGGTAACTGGCTTAGGTTTGAAGGTAGTCACTTACAGGATTTACAAGTTAGACAAGATATACATGTTAATCCTGAAAAATCTTGTAAATCCTGTCTAAGAGTTGAAGCTTGTCACCAGATCGGATTAATGGGTGGGACGTCACCAGCGATCTTCAATTTGTGAATGCGCTCCAGACCATAGCCATACCAGATCGGTTGTAAATCAGGACTGACGGCGCGCATGACCGAAAATGGACCTGTGGCAACATCAGCAGAAGTCACGTCAACCAACGCCACACGCACACTTGCTTTAGCCAACGCTGACGCACAATCTTTCAACGAACGGTTTGCGAGACTCCTGAGATCTCGAAGACTCACTGTTTCCTGACTACGCAATCGATCGAACGCCGTCGCTCTTTCTTTTGGAAAATAGTAAGCAGCGTGATCGAGCATCTCTCGCACTCCGCCTGGATCCTCTGCGGGTTTCAAAACTCCCGATCTCATCATGCGACGCAGGTATGGACCAGTTTGTCCAAGCTCGAGTACTGCCTGTCTTAACGCCGCTGTTGGATCCAAATCGCAACCAAGTCCGAAAGTAACTCCCGGGTACTGATCTCCATCTCCAAGCGCAAGGCACAGGACGGTCGTACCGATCACACTTGCCGGCAGCCTGTAAACCTCTACCGTCGCTCCCAAAACCTCGATGCCTTCCAACACGGTCAGCAAGAATGGATCGAGCGTGTCATCAAGTTCAATGCGCTGTGTCGGATGCGCGGTGAGCCAGGTCGCCATAAACGCGTCTCGTTCCACGAGCTCCAGGATCGCCCGCAGCGCCGCATCGTCCTTGCTACTCGATGCCGCAAGGCCATTCGATGTTCCTTGAGCGATTAGTTGTTCCTTGTGCAGCTCGATGGATAAGAAAACAAACATAGCCGGCAGCCAGACCGGCTTCCCGTTATTCAACCAACTGCCTAGCACCCACGGATGAGGAATGCTCGGATCAAATCGGACGTAGGGAAAGTCGTCACGATGGTATTGCTCGTCGCTGTATAAGCCGAGATCGCGTGGATGCAAAACGTCTCCCTGAAGCTCGTCAGGACGTTTCCAGACAATCTTTTCGGGATGAACCACTGAAGCTGAATATCTCTCGATCGCCTCACCGACAGCCGATAGCACCGCTCCTGAGATTGTCAACCCCTTTCCCCAACCGGCCGGCAGACGGTGCAATGAGCCATCTTTTTCCATCACGTGAGGCGGCGCCGCCATGGCGATGATTGGAAGACTCATGCGCGGATCGTCCGGAGGCTCGATGAAAAGGTCACTGATAACTCCGGTGCGCCGATCGACCCAACCCGCCAGCGCTCCCAAAACCGTCTCGGGCGAATCTTCCGGCGAAAGACGTACGCGCTCACGGGCTATTGATGGAAAGGCCGCGGCGCCGCCACACACATCACAACGAGCGAGAGGAATGACTTTATGAAGCGACTCATCGAGCGTCGAAAAATTGACAGCGAGCACATGGTCTACCAGTGGTGATTGTTCCAGCCCCTCAGCGTTGATTGCCTGTATCTCACGAATAAGAACAGGCGTGATCCTTTCAGAGATCTCGTCCGGTGACAGCAAAGATTCAGTAGCTGATTCGGAATTAGCACGAGCGGCTGAAATTCGTTCAAACGCACAACGCCAGCACCCAGCCCGATTCGAGAGCGTTAGCGGTCCGATCAAAGCTTCGTTGGTTCTGATATCGATGGAAAGGGACGGTGTGTTAGTGGAGAAAAGAACGTGCGGAAAAGTCTCTCTTAATGCAAGCCCAATCGCATCTTCGGGGCCTATACCGACCACATGAATCGTGTTTAGGCCCCGGGCTAGATGCGACATATTCGGATCGGCATGTTATCCGCGTTTGGCTATCTGTTGGGCCGTGGACTGTAAAGCTTTTGCTGCGCTCTGGACTGCTTTAGTGTGAGCGGATAAGGCGTCGACCTGGGCATTAATGAGCTTAACTTCCATGCGCGTCGTGATGCCTAAGATCGTCTCCAGGAATTTCTGCTTGTCATCCGCGCTTCCACCGAGGAGTCTGAGAAGTCCTTCAAGATTTAATTGAAGCGCTCTTACTTTTTTCGCATCTGGTGGCATTAAGTCCTCCGTTTGAAAACAAGATAGGTAGAGATTTCGAGGGGCGGAAGTATCTGTTAAGGTTTTCGGTATGTCAATAAAAACCTTAGACAAGCTTATCTCGGCAATCAAACGCGCATCGGCATGACTACGTATTTGTAATCATAGTCGCCATTCTCAGACGGCTTGAGCTGGGCCTGGGAATTCCCATCCTTGAACTCAAAGGTGACCTTCGCGTCGCCGACCACGTTCAGAAACTCCTGCAGGTACTGTGCATTGAAACCAATAATCGTTGTGTCGCCGGCGTAATCGGTCTGAATCGTTTCGTTGGCTTCACCTTCCTCGGCATTCTGCGAGCTGATTACTAACTCGTTGTTCTCAAGATGAAAACGAATCGCATGCGATCTCTCATCAGCCATCAAAGCCACACGCCTGATCGCATGGTTAAGCAAACTACTATTGAACTCGACTGACTTGTCGTTGTTCTTCGGCATCACCATTTCATAGTTTGGAAACTGCCCGTAGAGCATGCGCGAAATCAAGAGCCTTGGTCCAATCTGGAAGTAGATATGATTCTCATCCATTCCCAAACTAATCTCGTCGTCGATGCCGGCAGTTAGTTTAGTTAACTCGGCGAGAGTCTTTCGCGGGATCAGAGTATCGATACTTTCCTTCGCTCCGTTGCGCGCAATGCCTTTCTTTTCGACGTATGCCAGGCGGTGGCCGTCAGTGGTCACCATTCGCGCGCCTGCTTCATCCAAAACAAACTTGGCGCCTGAAAGTGTGTAACGCGACTCTTCCTGAGTAATAGCAAAGATGGTTCGATCGATGAACGTCTTAATGATGCCGGCGTGCAGCTTTGTTGGCGCTGACTTGAATGACGGAACTTCCGGAAACGCATCTCGCGCCACACCTACCATCTTGAAGCGCGCGCGATCGCATTTCACGGTCACCCATTCGTTGTCTTCTTTTTTGAAACTAACCGGAGCATCCGGAAGCAGTCGCGCGATCTCGAAAAGTTTTCGCGCTTGAACGCACATCGAGCCTGGCGTCGTGATCTCTTCCGCGTCCATATCGCAACGTACAGTTACATCGAGATCAGTTCCGGTGATCCGAATCGTATTCTCGCCGACTGATTCGATGAGTATGTTTGAAAGGACCGGTATCGTATTTTTCTTTTCCACGACACCTTGAACGAAGCCGAGTTCTTTTTGCAGGTTCTGTTTGCTGACGACGAATTGCATTGCCATTCACTCCTTCAAACAAATCCACAAACCGTGCCGCCGATTCTTCTACTCCAGAATTTAAAATCTAATATTTATATCTAGTAGTAGCAGTAGGGCCTGTGGATATGTGAATAAAGACCTAATCTTACTCAAACTAAAGTACTTAGAATTCTAACCGTCCTGTGGAAACCTGTTGAAATCTCCAGCGAAAATTTCGGAAATTTTTGAAGACGAGAACATTAACATATTTTCCACAAAAGATTCTCAGGTGGGGCTGTGAAAATTCGGAAAACTTGGCCGCGGATTTTCGCTAATGAACGCGCATCAGCGTTCTAGTTTTGTAGCGACTCTGAGAGTTCACTGATCAGTCGTTGCAGCGTTTCGTCGGTCGCGACGAGGCCTTCAATTTTTTCCACCGAATGCATCACCGTCGTGTGATGTTTGCCGCCGAACGCACGACCAATCTCGGGATAGCTGTGTTTGGTCAGGTGCTTGCAAAGATACATTGCGATCTGTCGTGGATGTGAGATTTGCCGGGCGTTATTTTTTGATACCAGCTCGTCGGTCGTCAGTTTGTAAGTTGAGGCGACCAACTTCTGAATCTGCTGAATAGTAACGACACCGGATTCCTCTTCCTTGGCGATGTTTCTGAGCGCATCCTGGGCGAGAGTCTTCGAAATCGGTTCGCCACGCAAAGAAGAAATCGCGATCAAACGAATCAGCGAACCTTCCAGCTCGCGAATGTTACTCTTTACCCGGCCGGCAATAAACATCGAAACATCACTCGGAATCGACACGCCGATTAGCGCAGCCTTTTTCGTCAGAATAGCGATCTTCGTTTCGAGATCAGGTGGCTCGATGTCTGCTATCAATCCCCATTCGAAGCGTGAGTGGAGACGCTCCTCCAGTGTTGGTATCTCACGCGGTGGACAATCAGAGCTGATGACGATCTGCTTCTGCTGATCGTAGAGCGCGTTGAACGTGTGGAAGAATTCCTCTTGCGTGCGCTCCTTGCCGGCCATGAACTGAACGTCGTCAATCAACAACACATCGACTGATCGATACTTCTCGCGAAAGCTCTGCGTCTTGTCGTAACGAATCGCATTGATCAGATCGTTCATGAATCGCTCGGACGAGATGTAGCAGAGTTTGAGATGTTGGTTACGGGATTTGATCGCGTGTCCACACGCATGCATGAGGTGCGTTTTGCCGAGACCGACACCACCGTAGAGATAGAGCGGGTTGTAAGTGCGTCCGGGTGCTTCAGCTACAGCGAGCGAAGCAGCGTGCGCGAACTGGTTACACGAGCCAACAACAAAACTGTCGTAGGTGTACTTTGCACTCAGCGACGGCTCAGCGAGCGCGGAGTTTTCTGTGACGGTGATGGCCGGACTCCCCACGTCAGAAACGGAAGCTGTTTCTTCCGTGACGGCGCTTTTAGAATCCAGTGACGGCAAACTGAGATCGGTTGGAACCCAGTCAGAAAGTTTTTCGACCACCCAACCGACCGAGTAGCCTGACAGTCGCTGCTCGTTGAGCGACTCGGCGAGAACCTTGCCGTAGTTACTCACGATCCAATCCTTCACATCCTGGTTTGGCGCACGTAAACGAAGAACGTGCTGCGAGCTATCCAGGCTTTCGAATCGGATCGGGCTAAACCAAGTATCGAGGGTTTGTTGATTTAGTCGGCCTTTTAGCGAGTGAAGGATCCTGCCCCAAACATTCGTCTCTACAGTAGCGCTCATTGTAATCAACTTGACCAAAGACCGCGTACTGGAACGATGCGCTCAGTCGGCCGATCTCTGCGTAAAACTCTAATTCGATTTTTTCCCTTCAAATAGCCAAAAGTTCACCGAAGGAGAGATTTCCACAACGATTTCCACAGCTAGTGGAAAACCTTTCCCGCCTTAAAGTAATGCTTTAAAGTCTTTTCATTTCAACTGTTTACAAGGACGGTGACTTTCGGAGCGAGCGGAGACTAACATAGAAGATTAGTAACAGGCAAGGAATCGAAATAAAAAAACAACCACCCATTGATCGCCTTCGAGAAGGTAGCGTTCTGGTACACGACACTGTTGAACAAAGGTCGTTAATCACGAATAACACGGAGTTTCTGATCTGCGCTGATCGGTCTTGTTATCAATCTAATCCGGGGTCACTTCCTTGACATAAACACAACGCTTGGCTAGTCTTAGCCTTTTCGTTTTTAAGGAGAATTCATTTCTATGTCTAAGCGCACTTTTCAGCCAAACAACAGACGACGCGCAAAGACGCATGGCTTCCGCGCTCGCATGGCGAGCAAGAACGGACGCCTCGTGCTCAAGAGACGTCGCGCCAAAGGAAGAAAAAGACTGACGCCTGCTCATTACTGAGGTGGCGCTGATGCATGCGGAAGTATTTGCGGGATACTTCAGAATTCCAACACGTCTACCGGAACGGCAAGCGGTATGAAGGCGTATTCATCACCGCGTTTGTGATTGAAAATCAGGAATCGAACCATCGCCTGGGCGTGACGGCTTCGAAGAAGGCGCTCGGCAAGGCGGTGCAAAGGAATCGCGCGAAGCGCTTGCTTCGTGAAACTTTCCGTTCAAACGAACCGTTCTTACGCGGGCTCGCAAGAAACTACGACTGGGTCCTGAACGCGAAGGCTGCGGTTCTGCATCAAAAAGTCGATGCGCCTCGCCAGGAATTGTTGGGAATTATTGAAAAGGTTGGAAGGCTGGAGACGCGCGATACTGTTAGAAGCGGTAGTTTGTGAAGAGCGTTCTGATCTCATTACTCAGATTTTATAAGTTGGCGATTTCCCCGCTTCTCCCCCCTTCGTGCAGATTCATTCCCACATGTTCAGAATATGCCGTTGATGCCATCTCTCGCTACGGCGCATTGCGTGGAAGTGGTATGGCTGTGCGACGAGTGCTCCGTTGTCACCCGTTTAATCCGGGTGGATACGATCCAGTTAAATAAATATTTTTAGCAGAGGTTGATACCTCTACGACACGATGCAACAGAAACGACTTTTAATAGCCCTGGTTTTATCTTCAGCAATTCTGTTTGTTTGGAGTTACTTCTTTCCAGTTACGCCTCCAAATCCGCCGCCGGGGGCGACGCCTTCTCCCACTGCGAGTTCAGCACCGGCGCAGAGTTCGAATCCGGTTCAACCAACTGCACAAGCAGCTCAGACAACCGTGGCGAATGTTAGTACAGCGCCACAAAGGACGATTAGGATCGAGACGCCGTTGTATGACGTGAAGTTTGACACGCTCGGCGCCGAACCGGTTAGTTGGATAATTAAGAAAAACAAGATCACCGAGCGCGAAATCTACTCAGTGGGTGGCCGCAGGGAAGAAAAGAAGGATCTCGATCTGATCTCAGCTGAAGGTTTGAAGCGCCAGCCACGCATGGTTCCGCTTCAATTGCAGACCGGTGATGAGACATTGGACACGGCCCTTCGATCTTCGACGTATAAAGTCGAAGGCGTCGATCAGGCCAGCGGCGACGTCCTCATAAATCTCGGTGAAAAAGATAAGAAAGAACTCACCTTTGTCTTTGAAGACGGCAATGGCACACAGGTAAGGAAGAAGCTTGTCTTCGACGGTGATCGTTACGAAACAGATCTCTCACTGCTTGTGAAGCGTGGTGAACAAGCGGTCCCTCAAGTCAAGCTTTCGATTGGTCCGAGTATTGGCGATCAGGGAGTGCCGCATCACACGTTTTATTCAGTGGCGCCTGAGGCGGTGGCTTTTGTTAACAACAAGCTCGAACGACATCCTGCAGCCGGCATCAACAGCAACAGTAGCAGTCCGGATCGATTGGTACTAAACGGACCGGCGGATTGGGCAGGTGTCGGGGATACGTACTTTGCGATGGTGGCCGTACCGGATAAGAAGACCGAAGGGCTCGAATATCGCACGGTCTCTTACGAGCACAAGCCGAACGGCGGAAGCGCGGAGAAGAGATACTTAGTCACTGCGTTTGTTCCGGTTCCGTCCGACGGTTCCCCTAATATTCTTTATTCAGGTCCGAAGGATCATGATCTGCTGACCAACGCCAGCCAGGATGTGAGTGGACTGGTCCAGCGACCGATCGATCTCGAGGGTTTGATCGACTATGGCTTCCTCGGCTGGCTCTCAAGACCGCTGGCTGTTCCGATTCTGCGTGCGATCACTTATCTGTTCAAGAAAACGGGCAGCTACGGCGTGGCGATCATTCTCTTCACGATTGTGATCTACTCGCTCTTCTTTCCGCTGAAGTTGCGCTCTTCGAAGGCGATGAAAAAGGCGCAGAAGCTCGCGCCCAAGATGAAAGAGCTGCAAGAGAAGATGAAGGGGGTCAAACAGAATGATCCCCGCATGAAAGAGTTGCAGATGGAACAGCTCCGGCTGATGAAGGAAGGCAACCCACTCGGTGGTTGTTTGCCGTTGCTGATCCAGATGCCGTTCCTCTTCGCTCTATACCGCGCGATCACGATCTCGCTGGATTTTCGACAGGCAAGTTTTCTTTGGATTCCGGATCTGTCCGCGGCTGAGCCGTACCTGATTCACATCCTGCCGATCCTGATGACGGGTACGATGATCGTCCTGCAACTCGTGACGCCGGCTCCGTCGGCCGATCCGTTGCAAAGAAAAATGATGGCGATAGGTATGCCGATCTTCATGCTGTTCTTCCTGTGGAGCGCGCCGTCGGGTTTAGTTTTGTACTGGCTGGTTGGTAATATCGTCGGGTTCAGTCAACAGTTTTTGATCAATCGTTGGACCAAGTCTGACGATGAGGTGCCGGCGCCGCCTCCGGCGAAAGGGCCCGCGGGACGGAAGAAGAAGCTGGACGCACCCGCGCCCAGTTAACGAGGGATTGAATCGATGTCAGAGGTTTCGCAACAGGCAGCAGAGTTTCTCGAGAACGTCTTTGAAATGACGGGGCTCGAGTTGCGCGTTGGCGTCAAGCAGGGCATAGCAGGTCAAGTGCTCGACATCGAGGGCAAGGATTCTGAGCTGCTGCAGGCGCAAACCGGTGAGCTGCTTGAAGCGTTACAGCACTTGATCAATCAGGTCTTTGGCAGAGGCCTGAGCGGTGGTGAGCGTTTGGTTTGCGATGTGAATGGGTTTCGCGCCACACGCGAGGCTGAGCTGCAGGCGATGGCGAATCACGCCGCGAACCGTGTCCGACAGACCGGAATGCCTTTTACGTTTGAGCCGATGAGCGCGAACGAACGACGAATCATTCACCTGACCCTCGCAGACACTGCGGATCTCTTCACGGAGTCGATCGGTGAAGGATCCGATCGCAAGTTAAGAATCAGTCCGAAGAAGTCCTAAAAGCCCCCACAGAACCGAGCGCGGTAGCGCCGGGTTAACTTTCATTAACGCGCCCTCATTTAGAATTTGACCCGGCGCTACCGCGCTCGGTTCTGTTGATTTCACCATGACCACGATTGTTGCACTATCGACACCCAGAGGGCGCGGAGCTCTCGCTGTCATTCGTCTGAGTGGGCCGGACGCGCTTGCCATCGCGCGGCACATGGGTGGTGTCGATGTGCTTGAGCCGAGGCATGCAACACTGATCACACTTCGCCATCCGAAAAACGGAGACGAGTTGGACCAGGTGCTGCTGACGTGCTTCAACGCGCCGCACTCGCTCACCGGCGAAGACGTCGTTGAAATCAGTTGTCACGGTTCGCCAGCCGTTGTGCGAAGCATCATCGATGCGACACTCGATCTCCGTGCGGTCCTCGCTGGTCCAGGTGAGTTTACCTTGCGTGCTTTGTCGAATGGAAAGATCAACCTGGCCCAGGCAGAAGCGATACGCGATCTGATCGCCGCGCAGACCGAGGCGGCAGTGAAGCAGGCCTCACGTCAATTAAATGGTGAGCTGTCGAACGCGCTTGGTCCATTCAAGGAAAAGCTGCTCGAAGTCATTGTGCTCTTAGAATCAGCGCTGGAGTTTGTTGAAGAAGATATTCCCGCGCCGCGCGCGAACGAGATCGATACTGACCTCGCTGTTGTGAGTGGCGGTGTTGAGAAACTGGCTCGAAGTTATAGCGCCGGAAGGCTGCTTCAGGAAGGCGTTCGGGTGACGATCACCGGTCGGCCCAATGTTGGTAAGTCTAGTCTTTTTAATAGCTTAGTTGAGCGTGAACGAGCGATCGTGACTGAGATTCCAGGCACCACGCGTGACACGCTAACGGAAGCGATCGATCTCGAAGGCATTCCCGTGATCCTGACTGATACGGCAGGCCTGCGTGAGACGACCGACGGGATTGAAACGCTGGGCATCGAGCGAACCCGGAGAGCGATGGGCGACTCCGATCTCGTGTTGGTCGTGCTCGATGGATCGGAAGGAGTTGGACCATCCGATCGTGAGCTAATCGATCAGACCACGAATACACGTCGACTCGTAATCATGAACAAGAGCGATCTGCCGGGCTTCAACGTTCCGGCAAGTTGTGTCGAGGAACTGCAACCGATTAATGTATCGGCACGAACCAGTGAAGGTTTGGCGACGCTGCGTGCTGCTATTCTCGCAAGTGTGAGTAGTAACGGCGTCGATGAAGGTGGCTTGTTAATCACGAACGCTCGCCACTACGATCTGTTGTGCAGCACGCAGCGCGAGCTCGAAGCGGCGCGTGCGGCGTTGCGCGAAAGGCACAGCGAGGAGCTTGTGCTTGTGCCGCTACACAATGCACTGAAGTTCCTTGGACAGATCACCGGTGAGACGACGACGGAAGATATACTGTCGGAGATATTCGCAACGTTTTGTATCGGAAAGTAGCCATGTCGTTTGATGAGTCATTTGATGTAATCGTGATCGGCGCCGGTCACGCCGGCTGTGAGGCGGCGTCTGCCTCGGCCCGACTCGGCGCCGAAACCAGTCTGATTACGTTGAATCTCGATCTCATCGGTCAAATGTCGTGCAATCCCGCGATTGGCGGAATTGCCAAAGGACATCTCGTGCGCGAGATCGACGCGCTCGGCGGCATCATGGGCCGCATCATCGATCGCACCGGCATCCAGTTTCGTCTGCTCAACCGGTCGCGCGGCCCGGCGGTTCAGTCACCGAGGGCACAGGCTGATCGAATGCGCTATCGCGCGGAGATGCGCCGGGCGCTTGAAGCGACCTCCAATCTCCATTTGCGCCAGGGAAAAGTCGTCGATTTTGTGCTCGATCAGGGACGACTGGCTGGCGTCGTGTTGGAAGACGGACGCCGTTTTGGCGCGCACGCGGTCGTAGTCGCGACCGGCACTTTTCTGAATGGCCTTATTCACACGGGACGTCGCACTTACTCGGGCGGTCGTGCCGGTGAGCCTGCTTCGGTTGAATTGTCAGAGACTCTGAAGCGACTCGGGTTCCCGGTCGGCCGTCTCAAGACCGGAACTCCGCCTCGACTGGATGGCAGAACCATCGACTGGAGCGCGTTCGAGCCGCAGCCAGGCGATGAAACGCCTGTGCCGTTCTCGTTCTCGACAGACAACATCGAGCAGAAACAGATCCATTGCTACATCGGCTACACCACGCCGGACGTGCACGACGCGATTCGCGAAAATATCGCGGAGTCGCCTCTCTATTCCGGAAAGATCAAAGGCATCGGGCCGCGATACTGTCCTTCTATAGAAGACAAGGTGGTGAAGTTTTCTGACAAGTCGAGGCACCAGCTCTTCCTCGAGCCTGAAGGACACGACACAAACGAAGTTTATTTGAACGGGTTTTCGACTTCGCTGCCTGCGGAGATGCAGCAGGATCTGGTGCGTATGATTCCCGGGCTTGAGGAAGTGAGAGTCATTCGCCCGGGTTATGCGATTGAGTACGACTTCGTGGACCCGCGAGAGCTCGGCCCCGATTTGCAAACAACTCGATTGCCCGGACTCTTTCATGCGGGCCAGATTAACGGGACGACAGGTTATGAGGAAGCCGCTTGTCAGGGCTTGCTGGCAGGGATTAATGCGGCGCTCTACACGCAGAAACGCGAGTCTTTGCGGCTGCGGCGCGAAGAGTCGTATATCGGCGTTCTGGTTGAGGATCTCATCAAGCAGGGTGTTGATGAGCCTTATCGAATCTTCACCTCGCGCGCGGAGTACAGGCTGGCGCTTCGTTACGACAATGCCGACGAGCGTCTTGAGCGCTACGGTAGGGAACTTGGCCTGGTAGGTGATTCCGATTGGGAGCGTTTTAACTCGCGGCAGGCGCGACTCGCGAAGTTGAGAACAGCGTTGGAAACCGTGCGCCTGCGTCGTGCGGATGCTCAACACGCGGCGGTATCGGCGCTCATCGGAAACGATCTTGGTGACTCGATTTCGCTGGAGCAGCTAGCGAAGCGTCCGAAGGTGACCGCAGAGTTGATCCTGTCGCTGTTGCCCGCGGAGATAAAGCCGGTAGCGGAAACGGATCTAAATTCCGTGCTGGCCGACTCGCTATATGCCGGTTATCTGGACACGCAGAAGGCGACCATTGCGAAGCTCTACCAGCATGACACGTTGAAGATTCCGCGGCGTACGACGTTCCGGAACATCGCGGGCCTCTCGAATGAGATCGTGGAGCGACTCGACCGCGCGCAGCCGCTCACGTTTGGCGAAGCGCGGCGACTCCCCGGCCTCACGCCTGGTGCTCTATCGACGCTGCTTGCGTTCCTATCGGCCCAGCAAAAAACTGCCTAAACACGTTGAATGTGGGTTAATGTTTCACGTGAAACATCCTGCGGTAGCCCGCCGGCCCCCTCGTGTGTTAGGTTTAGCGCCAACCATGGCTAAGACGATAGCCGTCGCCAATCAAAAAGGCGGGGTCGGAAAGACCACCACCGCCGTCAATCTCGCAGCGATCATTGCCTCCTGGGGCAGTCGTGTTCTGCTCGTCGATGCAGACCCGCAAGGAAATGCGACCTCCGGCATCGGCGTTCAGCGCGGCAGTTTCCGGCGAGGGCTCTATCACACCGTTGTTCTCAACGAGCCGATTTCGAATATCGCTTTGTCGACGTCGATTCCGATGTTGAAAGTCGTTCCGTCTAATAAAGATCTCGCTGGCGCAGAGGTCGAGCTTGTTGGGCTCGAGAAGCGGGAGTTTCAACTCAAGAGCGCCCTCGCCGCCGTCGAAAATGATTACGACTATATTTTTATCGACTGCCCGCCATCCCTCGGACTGCTAACGCTCAACGCTTTGACCGCCGCAAAGTCGCTGCTTGTCCCGATTCAATGTGAATACTACGCCCTGGAAGGCGTAACCGAGCTCTTCGACACGCTCGCGCGTCTGCGGCGGCTGCACAATCCGGGCCTGATGATCGAGGGCTTGCTGCTCACAATGTACGACGAGCGAACCAACCTGTCTGCCGCAGTGGCGGCTGACCTGCGCGATTTCTATGGTTTGCAGGTTTTTCAGACGGTGATTCCCAGAAACGTCAAGCTGGCCGAGGCGCCCAGCTACGGGAAGCCGATTATCAATTACGACGCACACTCCAAGGGGGCTGACGCATACTCACAATTAGCCAGGGAGATAATTCATGAATCGAAAAGCGCTAGGTCGGGGGCTGGGGGCGCTCCTGTCGTCTGATAGCACGATTGATCTCGGATCTGAACCATCGGAAGTTGAAATCGATTCGATTGTGCCCGGACCGATGCAGCCCCGGACGCACTTTGATGAGGCGAGTCTGGAGAGCCTTGCTGACTCAATCCGGACTCACGGCATCGTCCAGCCGCTCCTGGTAAGACGCCGTGATGGTGGCTACGAGCTTATTGCTGGTGAGCGACGCTGGCGCGCGGCCAAACTGGCAGGAGTCTCTCGCGTACCGGTTGTCGTCAAGGAAGTGCCCGATGACAACCTGCTGGAGATCGCGCTGATTGAGAATATCCAGCGCGAGAACCTCAACCCGATCGAAGAAGCGCAGGCTTATAAAAAGCTGATCGAGACCGTGGGGCTGACACAGGAATCACTCGCATCGCGGGTCGGACGCGATCGCTCGTACATCACGAACTACCTGCGTCTTCTTCGTCTACCCGATGACGTTCAGCAGCTCGTTAAAGAGGGCCGGCTCTCAACCGGTCACGCTCGAACCCTGTTAGCCGTTGATCAGGTGGACCTCCAGCGACGTCTCGCGCGGCAGGTCATTGATGGCGGGCTGTCAGTCCGAGCAACTGAACAGCTAGTTCAAAAGGCTAGTGAAGAGAAGCCTGCGAGACGATCAGCTCCTCAGGCCGTCGACCCGAACATCAAAGCCGCGGAAACAAAACTCAGAAGAGCACTCGGCACGCAGGTGAAGATCCTTCAGGCAGCCGACGGTCGAGGTCGCGTCGAGATCGGCTTCTTCAATACTCAGGACCTAGACCGGATCTACAATCTCCTGATGCCACGCGGTGTCTAGATTTAAAAAGTACATCTTTAAGAGGAGCCGTGGGTACAATGTAAAGCACGTTCGCTCATCTCTGCGCAGAGGTGAATTAGGGCATGCTGGCTCGGTTGATTCTGTTTTAGCGCCATGTTAGACTCGCGCGCTTTTCGACAGCCATAAATTGCGCACAATAGAGGCATCGGATGATTCTCGCAGAGGCCCAAATTCAGTTGGTTCCTGACGCTACGTTACTGCTCCACCTTGTGTTGGTGGTCGTAATGGTTTTTGTCCTGAATCGAACCCTGCTTAAGCCCATCAACGATATCCTCAGCGAGCGCGAGAAACAGATTACCGGACGGCTCAGAGAAGCCGAGGCGATGGCGGCCGAGAGCCGGGAGAAAATCAAGAAGTACAACGAGACTTTGCGGGAGGCACGCGGCGCCGGTTACAGGCTCCTCGAAAAAGAACGCGCCGAGGGCCTTAAAGAAAAAGAGCAACAACTCCGGCAGCAGCGGGACGAGTTATCAAAGGAAGTCTCCTCGCAAATTAACCAGATTCGAAAACAGGAACAGGCAGTCAAGGGCGAACTCGAAGCGCAGGCCGCGACAATCGGCAGTTTGATAAGTTCTCAGATATTGCGCCGGCGATAACAGGCTCGACGACTTCGTAGAGACAATATGCTGTTACTAGCTGCAGAATGGTACAACTACCCGGGGCTTGAGGCGTGGAAGTTCGCAAACCTCGCCATCTTCGTGGCCCTGGGGATTTACATACTGCGCAAGCCAATCAGCCAGGCGCTTTCGGCGCGACGCGGAGTCATCCAGCAGGAGCTCATCACGGCGCAGAACGAGCGCGACCAGGCGTTGGCGCGTGTTGCTGAAGCCGATAATTTGTTGGGCCGGCTCGACGATGATATTCGCCAGGTTCAGGAACGAGCCCGCGAAGAAGTAACCTCGGAACGTCAGCGCATCTCCGCTTCCACCGAGCGCGAGATTGAAAAGTTAAAACAGCAAGCGCAGCGAGAAATGGAAACGGCCGACAAGCTGGCGCGAAAAGAGCTCCGCCAATTCCTCGCGGAGAAAAGCGTTCAAATGGCGCGCGAGTCGATTCGCACTCAGATGCGTCCTGAAGACGATACCGCGCTGATCCGGGAAAGCATTGGGGAGTTGAGGAGGACCACGGTTTGAGCTTGCAAACGGTTGCACGCCGCTACGCTACGGCCCTCGCTGATGTGGCTATAGAACGACGCGAAGAGAGGGAAGTCCAGAAAGAGTTGGACCAGTGGGCGCAGATGATCGAGTCGAACCCGCAGTTAAAAGAAGTCTTCGCTAATCCCACAGTCGTTCACGATCAAAAACGAAAAGTTTTGGAAGACTTGATCGCGCGCACTCGCGTGAGAGACACAACGGCCAGCTTTCTGCGCGTCTTGTTGAAGAACCAACGCCTCTCGCAGTTGCGAGATATAGCGGCGCGATATAGCCTGGTGCTCGACGAGCGTGCGGGTCTGCTGGCTGGAAACGTCACCACGGCCAGACCGATCCCGGAAGAATTAAAGAAGACATTGCACGAAACGCTTTCGGATGCCACGGGCCGCACGGTTCGCTTAACTTTTGATACTGATGAAAAGATCATCGGTGGTCTGGTGGCACGCATCGGCTCGACCGTCTACGACGGATCGGTGCAAAGCCATCTCGAGCGATTGGCGGAAGGCCTGGCAGGTGGACAATAAATATAGGATTCAATCATGGAACCAATAAGAGCGAGCGAGATTAACGAGATCATCCGCCAACAGATCGAGAACTTCGATACTGGCGTAACAGTCACTGAAGTCGGAACGGTCATCAAGGTCGGCGACGGTATTGCCGAGCTGCACGGCCTCGAAAAGGTGATGGCCGGCGAGCTGCTGGAGTTTCCGCACGACGTACGCGGACTCGCGCTCAATCTCGAAGAAGACAAGGTCGGCGCGGTGTTGTTCGGTGACTTTCAGGTCATCCGCGAAGGCGATCTCGTTAAGCGCACCGGACGCATCATTCAGGTGCCCGTCGGCGAAGCGCTGGTCGGTCGCGTGGTCGATGTGCTCGGCAATCCAATCGATGAGGCTGGTCCAATCGTCACTGAGCACTATTATCCGGTTGAGCGCATTGCTCCCGGCGTGGTCGACAGGCAACCGGTGAAAGAGCCACTGCAAACCGGTCTGAAAGCTATCGACGCGATGGTGCCCATCGGTCGTGGCCAGCGCGAGCTGATCATCGGCGATCGTCAGACGGGCAAGACGGCAGTCGCGGTCGACACGATCATCAACCAGAAGGGCAAAGACGTTATCTGCATCTACGTAGCGATCGGCCAGAAGGCGTCGACGGTGGCCCAGGTGGTGAAGACGCTTCAGGATTACGGTGCGATGGACTACACGATCGTGATCAAGGCCACCGCTTCGGATCCCGCTGCGATGCAGTTTCTCGCGCCTTATTCCGGCGCGGCGATGGGCGAGTACTTCCGCGACAACGGCCGTCACGCTTTAACGATTTACGACGATCTTTCAAAGCAAGCCGCGGCGTATCGCGAAATCTCTTTGCTGCTGCGACGTCCACCGGGCCGCGAAGCGTATCCCGGCGACGTCTTCTACCTGCACTCGCGCTTGCTCGAACGCGCCGCAAAACTTTCAGACCTCAAAGGCGGTGGCTCACTGACGAGCCTCCCGATCATCGAAACGCAAGCGGGCGACATCTCGGCATACATTCCGACGAACGTGATCTCGATCACTGACGGACAGATTTTCCTTGAAGCGGACCTTTTCAACAGCGGTTTCCGTCCCGCGATCAACGTCGGCAACAGCGTTTCGCGCGTAGGCGGATCGGCTCAAATCAAGGCGATGAAGCAAGTGGCAGGAACGCTGCGTCTCGATCTGGCCCAGTTCCGCGAGCTTCAAGCCTTTGCGCAGTTCGGCTCCGATCTCGACAAGGCGACGCAGGCGCAGCTCGCGCGTGGTCAGCGTCTCACTGAGATTCTGAAACAGCCACAGTATCTACCGATGGACGTCGAGAAGCAGGTGCTCGTGATCTGGGCCGCGACCAACGGCTTCACAGACGATATCGCGATTGAAGACATTAAACGTTTCGAAACGGGCCTGCTCAAGTTTGTCGAGAATTCACATCCGGGCCTGCTTGCTGACCTCGCGGAAAAGAAATCGCTGACTGACGAGATCAAAGCCGGGTTGAAACAGGTGCTTGAAGACTTCAAACACAACTGGTCCAACGAGCCAACTGAAACCGAGTTCGCTGCGACGCCGGCGCGAGCAACTGCGACGGCGGCAGCTGAGCCGGCAGTTTTAACAACGTAACGCGATGCCTAATCTTCTCGATATCCGCCGGCGCATCAAGTCGGTCAAGAACACGCAGCAGATCACCAAGGCCATGAAAATGGTGTCCGCCGCGAAGCTGAGACGCGCGCAGGATCGCGTGGTAACGGCGCGTCCATTTGCAAACAAGATGGCGGAGGTTTTAGGCGAGCTCGCGCAGCGCACCGACGAAGATTTTCATCATCCACTGCTCGACTATCGCGGCGATCAGCGTTACCTGTTGGTGCTGGTCACTGCCGATAAAGGTCTCTGCGGCGGCTTCAACACCAATCTCACGAAAGCAGCGCAAGCTTTCATGCGCGAGAACGCTGACAAGCAGATCGAGATTATTGCGGTTGGTCGCAAAGGTCGCGACTTCTTCCGCAATCGTCGGGCGACGATTTCGAGTGAATACATCGGGTTGACAGGAAAAGGGCGCGTTGAGTATTCGGAAGCGCTCGATGTGGCGCGCTCGCTCGTCAAGCAATACACGGAAGACACCGGCATCGACAAGGTCTATATCATCTACAACGAGTTTAAGTCGGTGCTGTCACAGCGCGTTGTGTTGGAGCAGTTACTGCCCGTCGCGCGAGCGAAGCAGGACGAACCGGAAGTGAAGTCACAAGAGCCGGTGACGCTGATCGATTACATCTACGAGCAGCCACCAGCAGAGATGTTTGGCCAGCTTCTGCCGCAGCTTGTTGAGACGCAGATCTTTCGCGCGTTGCTCGAGTCAGTTGCGTCTGAACAGGGTGCACGCATGACGGCGATGGATTCGGCGTCGAAGAATGCGAGTGAGCTTATTGAGAGTTTGACGCTCAACATGAATCGCATCCGTCAGGCGGCGATCACGAACGAGATCATCGAAGTTGTCTCGGGCGCAGCCGCGCTATAGCCACAAGAAGTTTTAGCCAGAAAAACACAAAAAATTGCCGTGGCCAGGTTTCCCAGGCTCGTTACCCATTACCTTCCACTCATTGCCTGGCTCGTATTTATTTCTTTCGCTTCCTCTGACAACTTCAATGCCGGAAATACGTCCCGCATTATTGGACCACTGATCCTCTGGTTATTTCCGAACACCAGTCCGGACACGCTCGCGATCGTTCATTTCATCACACGCAAGATTGCCCACTTCACCGAGTACGCGATTCTCGGGTTCCTGGCAGCGCGCGCGTTTCGCACGTCTCCACAGCCTGCGATCAAGCAACGATGGTTCTGGATCTGCGTGGTGCTGGTGGTGTTGTATGCATTAATGGATGAGTATCACCAGAGCTATGTGCCGAGCCGCACGGCCTCGATTTTCGACAGCCTAATTGACATGGCGGGTGGCCTGACGGCCCTGATTATTGTCCGCAAAAGGACCGCGGCTTACACCCACGAACACGGATCTGTATAATCTTTGCTGGTTTGAATACTGCTCAGAATGAGGTTTGAAAATGGGAATACTTGATCGACTCAGCCCCAGCTCACAGTTTATCGAAGTCATCGAGTGGCTCGACGACTCAACAAACACGCTCCTGTACCGCTTTCCAGTCAAGGATCAGGAAATCAAAAACGGCGCGCAGCTAATCGTTCGCGAATCGCAGGCCGCGGTTTTTGTTCACGAGGGCCAGATCGCCGATCAGTTTCCTCCCGGCCGCTACACAATCGACGGCGGCAACACGCCAATCCTGTCGAAGTTGGGTGCCTGGAAGTACGGCTTCAACTCGCCATTCAAAGCTGAAGTTTACTTTGTAAACACGAAGCAGTTCACGGACTTGAAGTGGGGCACGCCGAATCCCGTCATGATGCGCGACACTGATTTCGGCATGGTGCGTTTGCGCGCATTTGGCATCTACTCGATTCGCGTATCGGATCCGCAGGCGCTCATCAAAGAAGTTGCCGGCACGAATGCGCGTTTCATTACCGAAGACGTCGAAGGGCAATTGAAACGCACCTTGGTTGGCGGTTTTAGTGACGCGCTGGGCGAGTCGAAGATCGCAGCGCTCGATCTGGCGTCAAATTACGACGAGCTCGCGAAGTTCACACGCGTCAAGCTCAACGAAGAATTTAAGACGTTCGGACTCGAATTGACGAAGTTCATCATCGAGAACATCTCACTGCCACAGGAAGTCGAAACCGCGATGGACAAGCGCACTTCGATGGGTGTGATTGGCGATGTCGGACGTTATGCGCAGTTTCAAGCGGCGGACGCGATGCGCGATGCGGCGCAGAATCCCGGCGGTGGTGCGGGCACTGGCGTTGGCCTGGGCGCAGGGTTTGCGCTGGGCAATGCCATGGCTGGCTCGATGACCGATGCGATGCGGCAGTCGAATCAGGGTGGCGGCCAGAGCAGCTCGCAGGGCGCAGCGCAGGCAGGCGTCGCGTGTCCGAAGTGTGGTCACCAGAACGCGCCTGGCGCGAAGTTCTGCATGGAGTGCGGCACGAAGTTAGGACCAGCCACTTGCGCGAATTGTCAGGCGGAGTTGAATCCCGGCGCGAAATTCTGCAATGAGTGCGGGCAAAAAGTTTAAAGTATCAGCCGCGGATGAACGCGAATAAACGCGGGTTAGATCAGCGTTAATTTGCGTTCATCTGCGGCTAAAAAATGTTCTCATGTTTAAAGGGTTGACTCGTCCACGCCGGGTAGTGATTACCGGGATGGGGTGTGTCACCCCGCTGGGCATCGGCCGCGAGGCGTTTTGGAATGGACTCGTAAACGGCAAAAGCGGCGTTCGCAGAATCGAGGCTTTCGATCCGTCGAGTTTCCCGGTTCAGATCGCCGCTGAAGTTCCTTCATTCGACTGGCAGTCGCAACTCAATCCAAAAGATCGCAAACACGTTCCCCGCACTGTTCCGCTCGCGCTCGCAGCCGCGCGAGAGGCGCTCGAAGACGCGCACATCTTTCCCAGCGATCTGGCACTCGAAGACCGCCGCGCCTTTGGCGTAGAGCTCGGAACGGGCGGCGGTGGTCTAGCATTCACTGAACAGCAGTACGAATACTGGTACGTTGGTCCAACCAACAAAGCGAGCGTCTACACGATTCCCGCTTCGACGCACGGCGGACTCTCGAGCGAGTTGTCGATGGCGTTTGGCCTGCGTGGCTTGTCGCACATCGTCTCGACTGGTTGCACGAGCTCCACTGATGCGATGGCTTACGCCGCACAGCACATCGCGCTCGGTCGCCAGGAGGTGATGCTCACCGGCGGCGTCGACGCACCGATTGCTCCAGGCATTCTCGCCGCATTCAATCTCATGACCGTGTTGACGAACGAGTGGAACGATGAGCCGCATCGTGCTTCGCGACCGTTCTCGCGCGATCGATCCGGAATCGTTCTTGGTGAGGGCTCGTGGATTTATGTTTTCGAAGAGTTGGACCACGCGCTCGCTCGCGGCGTGCAGATTTACGCGGAAGTGATTGGCTACGGCGCGACGTGCGACGCGTATCATCGCGTGCGACTCGCTGAAGATGGTGACGAGCCGGCGCGGGCGATGCGTCTCGCGCTCGCAGACGCCGGCTGCGAGCCAAAAGATGTTGATTACGTGAACCTCCACGGCACGTCCACTTTACTCAACGATCGAATTGAGACGAGCGCCTTGAAGCTTGCGTTTGACGGGCAAGCGGCGCGGATTCCGATGTCGGCGACGAAGTCGCAAATCGGTCATCCGCAGGGCGCGAGTGGCGCGGCGGGGTTAGCTGCCGCGCTCTGCGCGATGCATACGAACAAGATCCCACCAACGATCAACCTCGATGAGCCTGACCCTGATTGTGATCTCGATTACGTCCCCAACGAAGCGCGCGAAGCGCGCGTGAGGATCGCGCTCTGCAACTGTATCGGCTTCGGCTCGAAGAACAGTGCGATTGTGGTCCAAAAAATCGATCGTTGATCAGTCATGCTCGACAAATTCAAGCAACGCAGTCACAGGCTCGAACACATCGATACCGGTAACTACACGGCAGCCGAGTATGAAGATTGTATTAGCGAGCTTCAGTTCGTGAATCGTTGGATGGGCGATGCCCATAGTCTGAAGGCTACGCTCCTTCACGAGATCGAATCGAAATCGCTGCCGAGCTTCTCGATACTCGACATCGGTGCTGGTTCGGGTGAGTTGTTGCGTGTAGCGGCGACGTGGGCCAGGGAAACGAGCCGGCACTTGAGCGCGGTGGGGCTGGAGCTGAATGAGAGTATGGCGGAGTCGATCATGGAAGAGTCGGAGCAGTTCGATGAGATCAGCTCCGTGCGTGGCGATGCGTTAAAGCTACCGTTTGCTGATGCGCAGTTTGATTATGTGATGTGCTCGCTATTTACGCATCACCTTCTCGACGAACAGGTGGTCCAGGTGCTTCGCGAGATGAGCCGCGTTGCGAGACAGCGGATATTTGTGATCGATCTGCATCGCCATCCAGTCGCGTATTTTCTCTACACGACGGTCGGCAAGCTCGTTTTGCACAATCGATTGGTGCGACATGACGGCGCGTTGTCGATTCTAAGAGGTTTTAAGAGTGAAGAGTTGCTTGAGTTGGCCCAGCGCGCGGGTCTGCGCGATGTCCGGGTGGAGCGACATTTTCCCTACCGGCTCGTGCTAAGCGCCGCCGCTCGTGCGAGCGTGCAGTTGCCCGCTGAGTCGCACTCAATACGCGCTGCCTAACAGAACCGAGCGCGGTAGCGCCGGGTCAATCTAATTGAGGGTCGTGATTGGGGAACTGGACCCGGCGCTACCGCGCTCGGTTCTGTGCGAGCTACAGATGCCTGACCCTACAAACAAATTTGATGTGATCATCGCGGGAGCTGGACCGGCGGGGTCGAGCGCGGCGATACGTCTCGCGCGCAAAGATCTTCGCGTGCTTCTCGTCGAGCAGAAAAAATTCCCACGTCCAAAACTCTGTGGCGAATTCATCTCACCGGAATGCCAGCGACACTTCGAAGCACTTGGCGTCGCTGACGCGATGACCGGCTCGGATCCCGCGTCGATCACGGAAACAGTTTTCTACTCGTCTCGCGGATACCACGTCACGATCCCGAGCAGTTGGTTTGGCGGACCCGCCGCGCTCGGTTTGAGTCGTGCGGTGATGGACAACAATCTTTTGCGACGAGCACAGGAATGCGGCGTGATGGTTATCGAGGGCGCAACGATCACGGAGCCACTCATCGATAAAGACGCCGTCCGCGGCGTCAAGCTCAAGCACAACGGTGATGAGCAGCAGCACATTGCGCCATTAACGATCGACGCCACCGGCCGCGCGCGCATTCTCACCAGAAAGCTCGATGCGCACGAGCCGAAGTCAAAAGCAAAATTGATCGCCTTCAAGGTACACCTGCGAAATACGCGCGTCGCAGGCGGCGCCTGCGAGATTTATTTCTACCCGGACGGCTATGGCGGTCTCAGCAGCGTCGAAGGCGACATTAGCAATCTCTGCTTCATCATCTCCGCGGAACAAGTAAAACGTCACCACTCAAACCCCGATCTCGTGATGCGCGAAATGGTGATGAAGAACCGTCGCGCCGCTTACACCCTCGAGCACGCACAACCTGAATCCGAATGGCTGAGCGCTTCGTGGGAACATTTCGGCCCGCAGCAGCCGAGTCCGGCCAAAGGCCTGCTGGCGATCGGCGACTCAGCGGCCTTTATCGATCCTTTCACCGGCAGTGGAATGTTGATGGCATTTGAAAGCAGCGAGCTTGTGGCTGAAGTGATCAATCGCAACAATCTGGACGCAGTTGAGGCTGACTATACCGCCGAGTATCTGCGAAAGTTTGACTCTCGACTGCGTATTTCTGGCTGGCTGCGTCGCGCCGCCTTCAAACCCCGCCTCGCCGGAATTGGTATCGCGCTCTGCGGCGCCAGCAAACACTTCCGCAGCCGCATCGTTCGCGCGACTCGCTCGTCCTTCAATCCGGCTTAGTTATCAGCGTAAATCCGTGTGAACTAAACTGCTTGCCACGTTGACTCTTTTACGGTAAAAAGGCTGAGCCCGTGGTGTCTCTCAGGTATCGTTGCTATCCCAGAGCACGTGACCCCACGAAGTACTCCCTTTATTTAACTGAACGCGCGAATTCCAGAGCCGTCAAAACCAAAGGAGAAACGACGATGTTGGTATCGTTAAAGTCCCGGCTTAACGGATCATTCCAGGTCCCCTGTTTGTTGTTGCTCTTACTTCTTTGCGCCCCTGTCGCCTTCGGACAGGCGCAGTCAAACGCTGCCGATCTGCAAGGCACCATAAGAGACGCAACAGGCGCCGTTGTGGCGAATGCCGGAGTGACGGCTCGCAATGCGGGCACGAACTTTTCGCGCTCTGTAACCACCAACGACGAGGGTTTCTATCGCATCATCAACGTCCCACCCGGCGACTATGAAGTAACCGTCGAAGCGACGAACTTCAAAAAAGCGGTCTTGCCCAAAGTCACTGTGACTGTCGGACAAGCCGCCAATCTCGACATCGCTCTCGAGCCCGGACAAATTAGTGAAAGCGTCACTATTTCCGATGCGACATCTGAAATTGTGGAGTCAGACAAGACTGCCGTCTCGACCACGATCGACCAACAACGTATCAACAATCTTCCGATCAACGAACGAAACTACCTCGCGTTTGCCCTGACCACTTCGACAGTCGGACGTGACAACGGTCGTCCAATTGGGCCGGCGCCCACGACGGGCTTGAACTTCGGCGGCCAGCGCGGTCGCTCAAATCTGGTGCAGGTCGACGGCGCTGATAACACTGATAACTCGGTGAACGCCTCGCGTTCGACAGTTAGTCAGGAAGCAGTGCAGGAGTTTCAGGTCGTCACGAATTCGTTTGCCCCTGAGTTTGGACGTTCGGCCGGCGGCGTGGTGAACGTGGTAACCAAGTCAGGCACGAACGAGCTCCACGGCAATATATTTGGTTTCCTGCGACACCGCAGCTTCCAGGCGCGCAATGCTTTTGCGCCGATCGAGGATCCGCCGTTCACGCGCGCGCAGTACGGATTCACACTCGGTGGTCCGTTGGACAAGGGCCGCACGTTCTTCTTCCTGGCTTTCGAACAACGGCGACGAAATGAGTCCGGCTTCTTCACCAGCGACGTGCAAGGTAACCTGACGTCCAGCGTCACGATCCTGGGCCAGACGTTCCGAAACATCTCGCCTCAGCAGGCTGCATACATTAATTCTCTGCTGGGTATTGGGGCCACAGCGCTCGCCGTTCCGTATGCGTTTCTCGCTTCGAGTGGTGGCTCGACGGCGCTTACGGGCTCAAACCCGCTCGTTGTCTTTCCGGGTCTCGGTGCGCTGACTCCCATTGCGGCCGGTGCGACAGTCGGTCCGCGCTTCCTGCTTTCAAGTGCTCCTGTTCCGACCAGCACAGCCAACGCCGCAGGACAGTTCATCGCGTTTAGACCTTTGAACAATCTTCAGCGGATCTTCCCGGTGACTGAGCGAACGACATTCAACTCGTTTCGCCTGGACCATCTGATCACGCAAAGTCACCAGTTCACTTTCCGCTTTGGATACAACCCGAGCGAGATCACAGGTATTCAGGTCGAGTCACAAAACCAGTCGCTGGGTCAGAATGATTTCTCGCGCACCGGTATCCAGACGCTGAAAGATTCCTCGGCAGTGGCCACGCTGACTTCGACACTCTCCGACAAGGTCGTCAACGAAGCGCGTTTCAACTTCGGTGAACGCCGCGCCACTTTCAAATCGCAAAACGGTGATGCGGTCGCGTTCAACATTTCGGGTACAGCCTTTATTGGTCGCGAGCTGTTCTCGCCGGTTCTCCGCACGGAAACGCGATATGAATTCACTGACAACGTCAACGTCGTTAGCGGAAGTCACAACTTTAAGTTTGGCGGCGACATCGCGTTCGTCCGTATCCCGGAAGCGATCTTCGAGTTGAACTTCGCCGGCCTCTTCAATTTTGGCGGATTGGGTGCCTGCACTTTGGTGTCGGCGCTCTGCTCGACGCCCGGCGTAACGATTTTGCCGCCGGACTTTACTCCCGTTCAGCAGTACGGACTTGGGTTCCCGGCTAACTTTATTCAGGGCTTCGGCAATCCCATCAGCAGCATCGGGAACAAGCCGATGGCATTCTTCGCACAGGACTCGTGGAAGATACGCCGCAACCTGACACTCAACTACGGTGTTCGTTACGACTATGAATTGACCGAGCAGGTGCCGACACTGCCGCTGCGCGATCCGCTGTCGGGAATTCAGCTAACGGCCGAACAGGTTCAGGCCGCGCAGGATGCGATGGGTGTGCAACAGGGCTTCCCGCGTGACAAGAACAACTGGGCGCCGCGCGTTGCGGTGGCGTGGGATCCGTGGGGCGATGGCAAAACTTCGATTCGCGCCGCGTTCGGTCTCTTCTACGATCACCCGTTGCTCGCAATCGCGTTCAACTCTGACATCGCTGACGCAGTACAACAGCAGCAAGGTATTCTGACGCCGGGCAGTCCGGCGCAAACGGCCTTGCTCAACGCTGTGCAGGTGTTTCAGGGAACTGTTTGTCCTCCGGGTGGACCAGTAACACCGATTTGCCCTGCCGGCGTCGTGACGCCTGGTGTGGCCGCGGGCGCGCAATATCAATTCGGTCGCCAGCGCTTCAACGATCAGACGTTCCCGGGCTTTGGTCCAGTGCTTCCGTTCACACTGCACGTCCAGAAGGATTTCGAATATGCGTACGCGAACCAGGGTAACTTCACGGTAGAGCGCGAGATCACGAAAGACATGACGGTGACGGGTAGTTACATATTCGTTGGCGCGCATCACCTGCCACACCCACTCGACATCAACGCGCCGCGCACCGACCTGCAAATCCAGAACTTCCGCCGTCTCTCGGGACGCAATCCCACAAACACGACGGAGGCCGTGGCGTTCTCGATCCCGACTTCCGGTGCGCCGTGTCCCTTTGGCGTACCGCTCCAGTGTTTCACTGTGGCAGCGCCGGCTGGAGCAGCCCCGTATCCGAACGCCGGTCAAACGTTCGCCATCATCGTGCCGGGAATGATCACCGCGCCGATAACGAATCTTGGGAGCCGCGTAGTCAACGCCGCTGTAGCAAACTTCTTCCGCCCGAGTGCGCCAAACTACTTTTTGGCGCAGGCACTTTCAGGTGGTTTAGTAACGCCGGCGGTGCTGAATGGAGTCCTCGCCGGATCGCTGCGCACGCCCGGCACGGTCTCGCCGTTCGGTTCGATCAACGCGCAAACGTCGGATGGCAATTCGCTCTACAACGCTTTGAACGTCGACGTGAAGAAGCGTTTCTCGAATAACTTCCAGTTCCTCGCGTCATACACATGGTCACACTCGATCGACGACTCGTCTGACCTGCAAACGCTCTTGCTGCCGCAGGACAATCGAAACTTCGGCGCCGAGCGTGCTGACTCGCTCTTCGATCAGCGTCATCGCTTCGTGTTCAGTGGCATCATCGCTTCGCCGAGTAGTTGGGCCAGGGCCGGCGGTTTCCATCGCGCACTCTCGAACTTCACGATCGCGCCGATCTTCGAGATTTCGTCCGGTCGTCCGTTCAACATCCTGAGCAACCAGGACACGAACAACGACCAGTCGAACCAGACCGATCGTCCCACGGTGCTCGACGATGGAACATTGTGTGTGGCTGGCACGCCGGGTTGTGCACCCGTGATTACGAATGGAGTGTTTACGAGTGGCAGTTTGGGACGCAATTTTGGTCTGACGCACCGTTACGTTTCGCTCGATCTGCGCGTAGCCAGACTAGTGCCGATCGGTGAGCGCGTCCGGTTGGAGTTGATTGCGGAAGGCTTCAATCTATTCAACCGCTTCAATGAGGCTGCGGCGTCGCCATTCATCGACGACGTGCGGTTGTTCAACCTGCGCGCGGGCAACGGTCGCTACTACAGCCGTCCCACGGCCGCCTTCGACTCACGGCAGTTCCAGTTTGGGTTGAAGCTGAATTTTTAATTAGCCACACATCTTCACGGATTAACACGGATCATCTGCCGTGTTAATCCGTGTAATCCGTGGCACAACTTATTCTTGCCTTCCCGCATCCGAAGGGTTTGATCCGAAGTCTGAGCTTTCAAACCTAACCCTCTCCCGCATACAATCATGCGCATTATGTGTAGACTTATGCTTGTTCAACGCTTTATCACCGTCAGCGCCATATTTTTACTGGCAAGTGTGTCGATTGCGGCCCAGTCGACCCGGCCGAGACGCACGAACAGGCCGCCTGCGCAAACGACCAAGACTCCGGCCGACGATCCGCTTCTGCGACCCGAACCACAGCCCTCGCCGACGGCGCGAAGAACCAGCTCAAACGATTCCTTGCTCGACGTGCAGCCGGTTCGACCAGTCGCGAACACGGTAGCCCCGGCAGACACGAAACACGCATATCTACTGCTCGAACAGAAACAGTTTGCGGCCGCGGCCAAGGAGGCCAGGGAGCTCGCGGAGTCGCATCCCAACGACCCGGAGGCCTGGAAGATCGCCGGATTCGCGGAGTTGAACCTCAAGCAGTATGCGGATGCAGCCAGGGATCTCGAGAAAGCCGTCGAGCTACAGCGTATTGCGAAGCAGGAGGATCCAAACACGGAGAGTGCTCTCGGGCAGGCGTACGTTCTTTCCGAGAAATACCAGCAAGCGCTGCCGCTTTTGACTGCGGCGATCAATCGTAATCCGAATCAACCCGATTCAATGTTGATCTACTACCGCGGAATTTCGGAGTACAAGACAGGCAAGACTGCGGACGCCGAGAAGAGTTTCAATCAGGTCGTCAAGCTCAATCCGAAAGACTCGTTGTCGCTCTTCTATCTCGCGCAAATCGGGCTGGCGAAGAACGACCTTGACGGCGCGATCGCAAATCTTAATCGAGCGACGGTTAACGACGCGCGACTTACAGGCGCGTGGACGCTTTTGACCTCCGCATACCTGCGTCGCGCGGCGACGAGCACTGATCCGGCGAAAGCCGATGCTGACTACATCAGCGCCGTGCGTGCCGGCGAGGGTTTGATCAAGTTAAGAACTGACGCCGAAGCAATCACGCTTTTCGGACAAGCTTTAATCGGCTCGAAACAGTATGCACGCGCGGCAGGCGTGCTCGAACGCGCGACCACCGCGCCGGATGCGACTGGCGTAACGTTTTACCTTTTAGGTGTGGCGTATTCACGCGCGCAGAATTTTCCGAAGGCGATCACCGCATTGGAATCAGCCGCGAAGAAAACGCCTGACGACGTGAATGTTTATCGCGAGCTCGGCTACGCTTTTGAAGTGACGAAGCAATACGCGAAGGCACTGGCCGCTTACCAGAAGGGCTCCAGCTTAGCTCCTTCAGATCCCGATCTGAAGGAATCGATCGAACGGGTGAAGCCTTTTGCGAAGTAAGCACAATCCGTTTTGTGCCTTTTTGTGGCTAAAAAATGAGCGGCTTGCCTGGGACAGCGAAGGCGTTTGCGACTTATTCTCTGGTGCCGTATCTCGGCATTTTGTTCTGTCCCGGCGCCGTGGTGCTCGGCACTGTCGGCTTAGTTAGAGCTTATCGTTCGCAACAAGTCAGCGGCGACTCGTCTCGCCGCATCTGTTATGCAAGCACGATTGTCGGAGTTGTTATAACTGCGGTTCAGTTGTTGCTCTGGTGGGTTCTCTACCAGGCGCCAATGTGGGCAAATCAATTCTGATCGTTAAGGAGAATGCAACGAAAATCATCTCTACTCTGCTCCTGCTGGGAGCTTTGCTCACGGGTGCATATGCGCAGCGTCCACGCTCCATGGATCCTCAACCGGCGGACAAAGCACCCGCCACCCCCGCGGTCAAGCGGGCCCCGGCCCCAAAGACCGTCAAAGCGAAATATGAGGGTGGAGTGTTTGGCTACACCAAGACGATGGAAGGCACGTTGACGTTTGACGACGCCAACAACCGCCTGCTCTTCAAAGACAAGAAGCCACCGAAAGAGATCTCGATTCCGTACGAAGCCATCACCTCGGCTTTCTCAGATTCGAAAAAGGTACAGCCCGCGGCCGCCACTGTGGCCCAGAACGTACCATCGATTTATTCACTACCAGCGCGCTTCATCAAACACAAGGTCCGCTACCTGACCCTGCAATACAGCGATCCGGACTCGAACGTTTCGGGAATCACGAGCTTCAAGATCAGTGACAAGGATCTGCTTGAATCAGTGCTGGTCACGCTTGCCGAAAAGACCAACATGACACTCCGTGGGGACGTTTACGTTAAGAAGAAACCCGAAGACTCCAGCAAAGCGACTCCAAAGCAGTAGGGCGCACAGAACCGAGCGCGGTAGCGCCGGGTCAACTCATGAATGGTCTTGATCATAGAAGTTGACCCGGCGCTACCGCGCTCGGTTCTGTGCAACTTACGACGACAATCCATTCCAAACCATGCGGTGGAAGAGTTCGTCCATCTGCTCGGTCGGCTCGCGCATGCCGCGATCGAGCCACCAGGTCAGCAGAGACAGGAGCGCGCCGGCGTGTGTGAAAGCGATTGCTGAGCGTTCCTTTGCGGGAATTGATTTGGCGCGCGGTAACTCGGAGAGCCTACGCTCTATACCGCGCGCGAAGTGCCCACGCGCGAGCTCCATGTTCTCCTGAAACTTACCCGACTTAACGAGGGCTTTGTAGAACGGCTGCACGTCCGCGAGGTGGTTGAAGAACTCCTTCACCGGAAACACGCGGTCGGACTTGTCGCCGTGCGCCGAGAGCGCCATCGAGAGTGCCTCAAAAAACTCTTCAGAGTCGCTCATCAACAGGTCGTCCTTGTCGCTGTAATGCGTGTAGAAAGTTGAACGGCTGACGTGCGCACGGTCCAACACGTCCTGGACCGTGATCGTTTCGAACGGTTTCTCCTGCATCAGCGCGATCAAGGCATCGCCCAACGCGTCGCGCGTTTTCCGCACGCGAGCATCAGTCTTCTTGTTCGATCCGGCAAGAGGCAGGTGCTGGTTCTTGGACATTCGTTACCTCTTTGTTCGATTACGACCCGTGCGCCCATCATACCGCTGGACAGAAGCGTTCCGATCTGAAAAATACACGCGGACAATTATGATCTCCTTAAACCACGTCTCCAAAACTTACGAAACGCCCGCCGGCAAATTCGCAGCGCTGACAGATATCGATCTCGAAATTCGACCTGGGGAGTTTGTCGGCGTCGTTGGCAAGTCAGGCAGCGGAAAATCCACGCTGCTTAACCTGGTGGCGGGTATCGATCGTCCATCCACGGGCTCGGTCGCAGTCGCAGGCACAGAGATCCACGCGCTGTCGGAAAACAAACTGGCTGCATGGCGCGGGCGAAATGTCGGCTTCGTGTTTCAGTTTTTCCAACTGCTGCCCACGCTCACCGCGGCTGAGAACGTCATGCTGCCGATGGACTTCTCGAAAACGATTCCACTGCGCGAGCGTCGCAAACGCGCGGTTGAATTGCTTGATCGTGTCGGCGTCGAGCGCCAGGCCGACAAACTGCCGGCGACACTTTCAGGCGGTGAGCAGCAACGCGTCGCGATCGCACGCGCTCTCGCGAACGAGCCGCCGCTGGTCCTCGCGGATGAGCCCACAGGCAATCTCGATTCAGTGACGGCGACTGAGATTCTCGATCTATTTCGCGACATGGCGAATCGCGGCATCACTGTCGTCATCGCCACTCACGAAGCCGACATCGCGCGTGTAATCGATCGCAAAATTGAGATTTCAGACGGAAAAATACATCCACAGATTACACACATGCTTTAAAAACTCTGTGCAATCTGTGGATAGCCCTGTTTCGATATGACTACGATCTGGAAAAAAGCTATTCGCGACTTCTGGCAGGAGCGCGCACGGACGACTCTCGTGGTGCTCGCGATCGCGCTCGGCATCTCGGCGTTCTCGGCGGTGTTGTCGTCGTACGCGATCCTGACGCGCGAGCTCGATCGCGGTTATCTCGAGACGAACCCGGCGTCGGCAGTGCTGCGGGTTGACTCGATCGATAAAGATCTCGTCAAAGCAATTCTGCAAAATCCTGAGGTGAGCGACGCAGAGCCGCGCCGCACGATCGGCGGCCAGATCAAGGCTGGTCCAGTGCAATGGCGCAACCTGATCCTCTTTGTGGTTGAAGACTACGGCAACATTCGCGTCAGCAAACTCGTGCCGGAGAGTGGTGCGTGGCCTCCTGCGACAGGCGAGATACTGATCGAGCGCGATGCCTTTCAGGTTGCAAAGATAAACATCGGCGACGCCGTCACAGTCAAGACTGCAAATGGAGTCGAGTCGCCACTCGTGATCAGCGGCAGCGTTCACGACGTGGGCCAGGCGCAGGCGCGCATGGAGAACATCGTCTATGGCTACATCAATCTCGCTACCCTCGTCCAACTCGGCGAAGAGCCGCGCTTCGATCAGTTGAACATCCTCGTCGCACAAAACAGGTTTGACGAGGACCACATCAGGCGCGTTGCGAGCGAGGTCGAGCAGTTGATCAAAGCCCGCGGACACGACGTGCGTCGCGTCGAGATTCCGCCGCCCGGCAAGCATCCGCACTCGGATCTCACGGGCGTGCTGCTGTTGGCAATGTCGAGCTTCGGACTGTTTGTGCTCGTGCTGAGCGGCATCCTCGTGATCAACCTGCTGACGGCGATGATGGCCTCGCAGGTGCGACAGATCGGCGTGATGAAAGCGATCGGAGGCACACGCCAACAGGTAGCGCGAATCTATTTTAGCCAGGCGCTATTTCTCGGAATTGCCGCGGTGATCGTGTCGATACCTCTCGGACTTCTCGGCAGTCGCGCGCTGTGTCGCTACATGGCGATGTTTCTCAATTTCGATATCAACAGCTTTGCCGTGCCGATCTGGGTTTACCTGCTCGTCGCGTTGATCGGTCTTATCGCGCCTCTGATCGCGGCGGCTTATCCGGTTTGGCGTGGGACGGCGATGCCGGTTCGAGTCGCGCTCGCGGACTTCGGCTTGTCGCAGGCAAACTTCGGCGCGGGCGCATTCGATCGCGCCCTCACACGCATCGGTGGCACGTTTAGTTTGATCGCTTTCGCGATTCGCAACAGCTTTCGACGACGCGCGCGACTCGTGTTGACGCTGCTGACGCTTGCGGCTGGCGGGTTGTTTTTCATGTCGGCCCTGAGCGTCCGTGCTTCGCTGGTGAACACGCTCGACCGCATGTTTGCAGCAAGGAAATCTGATCTGACGATTTCGTTTGCGAAGCCATACGAATTCGAGAAGATGCAGAAAGCGGTTGCCAGCACGGCGGGCGTAAAGCGTGCCGAAGGTTGGCTCACCGGAGAAGGATCGCTTGGCGAGCGTCGTTTTGGTGTGGTTGCTTTGCCGGCTAATACGCAGCTTCTCAACTTTGACATCATCGAGGGACGAAAGCTGGCGCCGCAAGATAGGGATGCGATCGTTATAAATAACGCGCTTGCAGGTCGAGAGCCGCGGATGCGCGTCGGCGAGACTGTTGCGTTGCGCATTGGGACGGAGGAAAAAATGTGGCGTGTTGTTGGGATTACACGAGAGGCTTTTTCACCGTCGCCAGTCGGCTACATACCGCTTACAGGGATGGTAAACAGTCTGCGGCTCGCGCTCGACGATACTGATCCCGATTCGATCAGCGTCCTGAAAGCTGAGCTGGATCGAAACCTGGAGGCACAAGGCGTACGCGCGCGCAGCAGCTCGACGAAGAACGAGAGCCGGTTCGCGTTCGATCAACATATGGTGATGATCTACATGTTTCTGATCGTGATGTCGGCGATTGTTGGCGGTGTTGGTGGCCTTGGGCTAATGACGACGATGAGTCTGAACGTGCTTGAGCGACGGCGTGAGATGGGTGTGATGCGAGCCCTGGGTGCGACGCCGCGGATCGTGTGGCTAATGATCGTTGCGGAAGGCGTGGTGATTGGAATATTGAGTTGGACCATCGCAGCGTTGCTCGCGTGGCCGGTCAGCAAGGCTATTGGAGATTCGTTGGTCAGGGTGATGTTTCACAGTGGGTTGGACTTTACTTTTGAACCGCTGGGGTTGTTGATCTGGATACTAGTGTCGATCGGGCTGAGTGCAGTGGCGAGTTTTCTGCCCGCGTGGAAGGCTTCGAGAATTACGGTGCGTGAAGCTTTGGCTTATGAGTAATCCGTGGAATCCGTGTTACCCGGTGCGGTGCAGAATGAAGTCGGCGATGCGGTGCAGGATGTCTGTTGGGCGGTTGAGTTGATCGAGAGCGTGACAGGCGTTGCGATGTGCGTCAACGGCTGCGGCGCGTGTTTCTTCCAGGCCGTGCAGCGCGGGATAGGTGGCTTTGTTCGATCGAGCGTCCTTGCCCGGCGTCTTGCCGAGATCTTCGGCGGTTGCGGTTACGTCGAGGAAGTCGTCAGTGATCTGGAAGAGTAATCCGAGATATGAGCCGTAACTTGTGATCGCAGCGAGCTCGCTGTCGCTCGCACGTCCAATGATCGCGCCACTACGCGCCGCTGCTTTGATTAGCGCACCCGTTTTAAGCCGGTGAATTTCCTCCAATTGCGCACGACTTACCTGCCGCGTTTCGGCTTCCATATCGAGTGCTTGTCCTGCCACCATGCCGTCTGGCGTCGCCGCGGCGCGCGCGAGCTCCGCTATCAAGGCGATACGTGTTTCGGGATCCAGCGCAACGTCTTCAGCGATCGTTTGGAATGCGAGCGTCTGCAACGCGTCGCCTGCGAGGATTGCAGTGGCCTCGTCGAAACGCACGTGACAGGTTGGACGCCCGCGTCGCAGCTCGTCATCATCCATCGCCGGAAGATCGTCGTGAATCAACGAGTAAGTATGGACCATTTCAAACGCGCACGCGGTCCGTATCAACGCTTCGACAGGCGCGCTGAACGCCTGGCCCACTGCGAGCAACAACGCGGGCCGGAAACGCTTTCCACCCGCAAACACGCTCCACCGTATCGCCTGGTGAATCTTCTCCGGCGTGGTGCCGGACAATGGCAGCAACTTATTCAGCTCGAGCTCAACGAGGGCTCGACTACTCGCCAGCAGACTATCGAGTTCGAGTGGGTTCTGGATGACGTTAGAGGCCATTCTCATCCTCACCCACGGGTTCCTTAAACGCCGCCGCCACCGGCCGTCCCTGGTTATCGCGCAAAAGGATCTCGATTCGCCTCTCGGCCTGGCTCAGCCGCTCCTGGCATTCGCGCGAGAGCCGTATACCCTGTTCAAACAACTCGAGACTCTTTTCGAGCGGTAAGTCGCCGTCTTCCAACTGCCGCACGATCTGTTCGAGCGCTTCGAGCGAAGTTTCAAACGTCCTGTTTTGTTCTGCACCGTTACTCATCATTTATCTTCGACGCGATCTCTTCGGCTTTGCCTTTTTCATAAATGGAAATTCCGTGTCAGTGTTGCCGATCGCCGGCAGCTCCTTCATAACACTGTCAACGACTCGTTGCACGATGACGTCATCTTTCACATCGATTATCTTCCAGCCGTCAGCGTCGCGTCGCATCCCAAGTTCTATATCATGTCCTGCCATCTTGCCAGTTGCTCTCGCAGAATCACCGTTTGTCGTGACTGTCATCAACGACTGAACTGCACCAACGATTGATATGAACGATCGTTGCTCCGGCGCCGCCGCGAACGCCTTCATCGCGTTCAAAAACTCATCGTGAACAGTTTGCTTCACTCGCGGTAGCAGCGACGGCATCGCGCTGTCGATCTTTTGCTGTACCGAGCCATTGAGCGCCTGGCCGTAGCGCGCCGCCGCTTTCTGACTAACAGCAGCGGTCATATTCTTCGCGATTTCTTCGCCGGCTATTCGTTTCTCAAACTCGGCGACATCGTTGCGCTGCGCCGCATCAAAAATCAGCGCCAGCGCGTAAGTTGGGGACGACTGATAGCGTCGCACCAACAAATACCCACCCACCGCCGCGACCCCAACGAACACCAAAACCAGCAACGCTAAGATCCCAAGCACACGCGGCCACCGGCGACGCTTCTTTGTTCGCGTGCGCTGCGTGGCTTCACCCGCGGGCCCATCAAGATTAATTACAATTCTTTTCCGCATTCGCTGATCCGCGTTAATCCGTGGCTTCGATCCGTTCAATCCGCGTTCCCAGTTTTCCCTTCGCCAGACGCACGGTGACTTCATCTCCCGGCTTCACCGTCCCTGCGTCGCGCACCAGTCTACCAGCCGCATCCTGCGCTATTGCGTAACCTCGTTGCAATACTCCAAGCGGAGACAAAGCGTCAAGCGAAGCGGCTGCGAGCGCCAGCCGTTCGCGCCCGTCCTGCACCTTCGCATCGATGGTCGCATCGCACGCGTTTGTCGCAGCGTCGAGTCGCCCGCGTGCTTTGGCAAGCCGTGATTTAACTTCGTCGAAAGCGTGTGAGAGCGCCTGCTCCTGCACTCTCGCACGCAAGTTGACGATCTGAAAGCGCGTCAGGCGCACGAGCTGACGACCCATGTGGTCCAGCGCCGAGCAGATCTGATCTTCACGCGCGGCGACAATCTCAGCCGCTGCCGACGGTGTTGCTGCGCGCAGGTCCGCGGCGAAGTCGGCGATTGTGAAATCTGTTTCGTGGCCCACGGCAGAGATCACGGGAATCGCCGATGTGCGAATCGCGCGCGCCACCTCTTCCTGGTTGAACGCCCACAAATCTTCCGTCGAGCCACCGCCACGACCGACGATCAAAACATCGACGAGATCCGCATCACGTCCTTCGCGCAAAGCCTGCTCGTGATAAAGATTGATCCAGCGGATCGCGCGGGCGATGTCAGGACCGGCAGACTCACCCTGCACTTTCGCCGGTGAAAACAGCACGTGCACCGTTCTCGTGCGACGCGAGATCACGTTGAGAATGTCGCGAATCGCGGCGCCTGTTGGTGAAGTTACGACGCCCACGCGACGCGGAAAAACCGGTAACGGTCGCTTCATCTCTTTCGCAAACAGCCCTTCCTTTTGCAGGCGATCGCGGAGCTGCTCGAACGCAATGCGCAATGCGCCGGCCCCGACCGGATCGAGTGCGTCGACGACGAGCTCATACTCGCCGCGCGGCGCATAAACGGAGAGCTTGCCGCGGGCGCGAACTTTCAGACCGTTGGCAGGACGAAAACGAATCCGCGTGTTGGTTGAGCGAAAGCATTTGGCGCGCAGCTGTGCGTTTTCGTCTTTGAGCGTGAAGTACCAGTGACCGGAAGAGTGATCTTTGAAGTTTGAAATCTCGCCCTCAACCCAGACTGAGATGAAGCGTGATTCGAGTGCGATCCGGATCGAGTTTGTTAGTTGCGAGACGGTTAGCGGGCGGCGTTCTGTTTCGTCGAATAGTGCATTGAAGAGGGGTTGATTCATTAAACTACAGAGCGTATCCACAGATTACACAGATATACAAGTCAATCTCCGTAATCTGTGGATAGGGTACTATGCGTTATGGAGTGTTTAGCTCAACAACGGGACTCAATCTCACAGACGCGCCGTCGCGGTTGGTGCGCACGCGCACACGCGGCGAAGCAGACGCGGAATTCGAGGCATAGGTGATCGTGTAGGCCGACCGGAGCTGTGCCACTACATCGTTATACGCTTTTTGCAAATCCTCAAGCCGCCGAATCGGGTAGTAAATGCCGCCCGATGCAGCCGCGAGTTTGCGTCCTTCATCTTCGGCACGCGTCGTCAGCGTTAGATATCGCGTTCGCAAAGGATCGATCGTGATCTCCGGTTTCGGCACGCTCGACTCCGGTATCAAACCCGAAGGCACGTACAACGGGTAAACAAGCGCGCCCGATTCGAGCAACGCCTCCAGAATCGCCGGAAACGGCAGGAACGACTTGTTGTCATCGCCGTCTGACATCACGACGATGGCCGTGCGCTCGCCACGCAGCTTCCCGAGCGGCTCACTCAAAATATACCCGAGCGCATCGTACAACGCTGTGCCACCGCCCGCGTCGATCTCGTCCAACTTGCGCGACAGCATCGCGCGATCGGTGCTGAAATCGGAAATCACCTGAACGTCGTCTCGAAAACTGATGACCGAGATCCGATCCTGAGGACTCGTCGTGCGCAGAAAATCGCGCGCCGCTTTGCGAATAAAATCCATTCGCTCTTCGACACTGCCCGACACATCCAGCAGCAACACGAGATTGAACGGCTCATTCGCCGGCGCAACATTCGTAACACGTCGCTCGACGCCGTTTTCCCAAACTGTGAAGTCTGACTCGCGCATACCGCCAATCGCGCGTCCGTTGCGATCAGTTACGCTTGCATTGAAGCGCATCAACTGCGGCGCCACCGAGCTGACGATTCGTCCCGGCGGCGTGCGTCTGACGAGCGACGGTTCTTTGTCAGGCGGCGGGAGCGTCTTCGCGTAGTCGCCAAACATTTTCGGCGACACTTTGCGGATCGCTTCGACGAGTTGACTATCGCCACTGCGAACAATCGCGCGCGCAGCTTCAGTCAGCGGACGCTCACGCAGATCGGACGGCGCGCGCTCCGGATCGATATTCAGGAGCACTACGCCGCGCTGCGTGCGGAAGTCGAGCGCGACCAGCCCATCTTCTTTCTTTACGTCTTTCTCGCCAAGCCGGCCTGAGAGCTTGTAAACGCCGCCTGCCTTTTCCTTAATCTCTGGCAGCTCGACGTCGCTCATGTAGCGCGGCTTGCTGGCTTCCCAAACGAAGTTAAACTTGACTGCTTCGAGAGGCACATCGGCGTGAATCGTTCCGGTATCGGTCTTGACGACAGCCGATTCAACGCTGCCGATCACGTCAACCGCGCCTGCCTGTCCTTCCACTTCGACTTTGGAGCGCGTCGGAATCGTGACGACGAGATCGATGCGATTCTTCTCACCGCGCGGCCGCACGTCGATATGAATGTCGCTGCCTTTGCTTTCGACTTTGACGTCTTCCGGAGCGACCGGCGCCCCGGTGGATCTCGCGTCGATCGTCACTTTCTTCTGTTGCTCTTCAGACGCGATGACACTGACGCGGCCGTCGAGATTTTTGACGACGAGCGACACCTTCTCGGGTGCTTCGATTTCCGATTTATAGCCTTGGGCGAATGCTGAAAAGCAGGGGATTAATAATACCAGTATTACTGTTAAAGCTCTTTTCATTGCCGACGAATCTTGCCACAGATTGCCACGGATTTCACGGAGGGAAGGCGCGATCCGTGTGAAACGGTGGCTTATACGCTATCATGTCCCGGTTGTGTCAAGGTCGGAACCCAGCCGTGACCCCCGGTTGTTCATCCATAACCTCGTCAAGCGCGATCCGCTGACGGGTCTTGCGGAAGACGTGCGCAAGGGCCTCACCGCTCAGCCCAAGCGGTTTTTGCCAAAGTATTTTTACGATGAGCTCGGCTCTCAGCTTTTCGAAGCCATCTGCCTGCTGCCCGAATATTACTTAACACGCGCCGAAGACGAGATCCTGCAAAAGTATTCCGACCAAATCGTCTCGGCTGTCGAGGGCAATAAAACTCTCGTTGAGATGGGCAGTGGCAGTGCTTCCAAAACACGACTGATCATTGAAGCTCTGCTGCGACGCCAGCAGGAGCTTTTGTTCATGCCTGTCGATATTTCGGCGACGGCGCTCGAAAGCAGCTCGCGCATCCTGCTTCAGTCGTACCCGCTCCTCAAGATCGAGGCTTACGCGGCAGATTACTTCGCGGGTCTCGCCGAGCTCGGAAAGAAGCCGCGAACGCGAACACTCGCGCTCTTCCTCGGCTCAAACATCAGCAATTTCGATACCGATGAGGCGCTGCGGTTCCTGCGTGCGATGCGGAGTGTGCTCCACAAAGGCGACGCGCTTCTGCTCGGCGCCGATCTGAAAAAGGATCCGGCGATCCTCGAAGCCGCTTACAACGATGCGCTCGGGGTCACGTCAGCTTTCAACCTGAACGTGCTCGCGCGAATCAATCGTGAGTTAAAAGGCACGTTTGACTTGCGTGCGTTCCGTCACCGGGCGTTTTATAACGAAGCTCTCGGTAGGATCGAGATCTACATCGAGAGTTTGATCAACCAGCGCGTGCGTATCGAGAAGCTCGACATGGAAGTCGAGTTTGCGGCCGGAGAGTTGATTCACACGGAGAACTCTTACAAATACGACATCAATGGAATTCGAGAGCTCGCCGCGCAAACAGGCTTTGAGCTGTCGCGCAGTTGGCTCGACTCGCAGGAACGTTTCAGCAGTAATCTGTTGCTCGCCAAATGAGCAACGTCCAGCGCACAGAACCGAGCGCGGTAGCGCCGAGTCAAATTCAACAGGCACGCCCGTTTATGTGGTTGACCCGGCGCTACCGCGCTCGGTTCCGTGCGCTACGAGGCGTCTAAATTCTGTGGAAAGCCCCCTGGTCCAGTTTCACAACGTCACCTACTCGCTTCCAAACGCCACCATCATTTCCGATCTGAACCTGACCGTCGAACGCGGCGAGACGCTCGTCTTGCTGGGCGAGTCAGGCTGTGGGAAAACCACGACGCTCAAGTTGATCAATCGCTTGTTGAGGCCGACTTCGGGTGAGGTGCGGGTCGAAGGAAAGTCGACGACGGCGTGGGATCCGATTGAGCTGCGACGTCGCATCGGCTACGTGATTCAGGAAGGCGGGCTGTTTCCGCACTTCACGGTCGCGCGGAACGTTGGTCTCGTGCCGGCGCTCTTGAGTTGGGGCACGGCACGCACGAACGAACGAGTGCGAGAGATGCTGCACCTGGTCGGACTCGATCCGGATCGGTTCGCTGAGCGTTATCCGCGTGAGTTGTCAGGCGGACAACGCCAACGCGTCGGCGTGGCGCGCGCGCTTGCAGCAGATCCGCCGTTGCTTCTGCTCGATGAACCTTTTGGCGCGCTCGATCCACTGACGCGCGCGAGTTTGCAGCGTGAATTTGCCGAGCTGGCGACGCGTTTAAGGAAGACGGCGGTGCTCGTCACTCACGACGTCCGCGAAGCGATGATCCTTGGTCAACGCATCGGGCTCATGCACAAAGGGCAGTTGCTGCTGCTCGAATCACCCGAGCGCTTTCGCGCGTCAGACCATCCGCAGGCCCGCGCTTACCTCGAAACATTGAATGTGAACGGAGGCGTCTCTTGAGCTTCTGGCAGTTTCTCCAGGCAAACTGGTCGGAGCTGTTGCTGCTCGTGCGCCAGCACATCATGCTCGTTTTCGTGTCGATAATCGTCGCAGTGAGCATCGGTGTTCCGGTAGGAATTATTTTGACTCGTTATCGAGTGTTGCGTGGTCCGGTGTTGGGCATTGCGAACGTGATGCAGACGATTCCGAGTCTCGCGTTGTTTGGCTTTCTGATTCCGCTTCCGTTCATCGGCGGCATCGGCACGCGCACGGCACTCGTCGCGCTCGTGGTCTATTCTCTTTTGCCGATCATTCGCAACACAGTGACGGGGATACTCAACGTCGATCCAAACGTTCGGGAGGCGGCGGTGGCGATGGGGATGACCGGTGGCCAGGTGCTCAGACAAGTCGAGCTGCCACTCGCGATGGGCGTGATTGTTACCGGCATTCGCGTCGCGACGGTGATTGCAGTCGGTGTTACGACGATTGCTGCTGCGGTGGGCGCTGGTGGACTTGGCGTCTATATCTTTCGTGGTTTGCGGCAGTACGACAACAACTTGTTGCTGGCAGGTGCGTTGTCGGCCGCACTACTTGCACTTGCTGCGGATTTCCTTTTAGGCGTGGTGGAGCGGCAGTTTAGTTTTGAGACGAAGCGCAGCTCAGCCAAAGGCTCTGTCGTGCGAAAGCTCGCTGTTGCGGTCGCGGTTGTGCTGGTGATCGGTGGAGTTGCTTTCTGGTTGGGCCGTTCGACAACGTCGGGTGAGAGTCGCATAGCTGTAGGATCAAAAGACTTCACCGAATCAGCGCTGCTCGCAGAGATCGTTGCGCAAATGCTAGAAGCTCGCGGCGTTTCGGTCGAACGCCGGTTTGAGCTCGGCGGAAACTTGCCTCACGAAGCGATGATAGCCGGCACGCTCGACCTCTATCCCGAATATACGGGCACGTCCTTCACCGCCATACTCCAGCACGCGCCTATCACCGATCCCCGCGCAGTTTACGATCAGGTGAAGCAGGAATATGCAGACAAGTTCAAGGTTGCAGTGAGCCAGCCACTCGGATTTGACAACACGTTCGCGATTCTCGTGCGCGGTGAAGATGCACGACGGCTAAGCCTGAAGACGATTTCGAACGCGGCAACGGAAGCGCCGCGCTGGCGTGCAGGCTTCGGTCAGGATTTCATGTCGCGCGCGGATGGTTATCCAGGTTTTTCGAAGACGTACGGATTGAAGTTTGGTGAAGTACGCGAGATGGATCTGTCGTTGACGTACATCGCGCTCTCGTCGCGACAGGTCGATCTGATCGCGGGCAACTCGACTGAGGGCCGCATAGCGACGCTGGACTTGTTTCAGCTCGCCGACGATCGTCATTACTTTCCGCCGTACGAAGCTGTATATCTCGTGCGTCAGGATTCTTTGACGCGCGTGCCGGCGCTGCAAGAGGTGTTAGGCAAGCTTGCGAATGCGATTTCGACTGATGAGATGCGGCGTTTGAATTATGAAATTGACGGCAAGAAGCGTGATTCGAAGGAAGTTGTGAAAGAGTGGCTCAAAGGAAAAGGTTTTAGTTAGCTGCTGGGCGCCTCGTCGGGAAGCGCCCAAGCCTCTAATATTCAGTTGTCAGCAAGGCCCTGGGAAGCCTCAGTGAGGTTTAATCACCGCCGCCTCCCTGGTTCACTGGACTTTCAGCTGTTACCGATTCATCAGTGGGCTCCGTTTCTTCTGGCGGAGGAGCAGTCGTAGTGGTAGTAGTACTGGTCCCACCATCGTTTACTGGAGTCTCGGCAGTTTTTGTTGGTGTTTCTGACATCATCTTGATCTCCTTGCAAAGTTGGGAGTTGAGCCAGGTGGATCAACTTGTTAACGAATATAAACCTGAATATCAGGCCGTGCAGTGTATTGTTTGAAGGTGTCTGGGCCCCACAATTGCTCCAGTTTGGAGCGCACAAACACAGCATTTCTGGACATTTCTTCTGCTTTGGTTTTATCTCCCAGTTGTTCCGCGGCGCGTGCGGCGATGGCCCACGCACGCCATTCTGACTCTCGCTGTTCACTCCGGGCGAATCTTTCCTGCGCTTTGGTAACGAGCGTAAGAGCAGTTTGCGCATCGCCCGTCTTCAAAGCTGCCTCCCCACAACGCAGGAGCGCAACTGAGTATAAGCTGTAGTTACCCGAGTTTGACGAGACTTCCATAGCGTCATCGCATAATTGTTTCGCGTCTCGTTTCGCGCCTGATGCGCTTTTCACTAACGCAAGAAAATACTTACTTTCAGTGGCTAGCTCAGATTTAGCCGGCGCTTTTTGGACAGCTTCATTGGCGGATGCAGTTGCCTCCGCCAGATTTCCCTCACTGAACTTCAACTCCGCTTTGATGAGTTGAAGCTCCGGTAGTAATTGCTCCGCCTTCTTATCCTCTGCTGCAAGTTTGAAGAGGTCCTCAAGCAGAGGTTTTGCCTCGTCAAAGCTTCCGAGCCGCACCAGGGTCCGGGCGCGGTTTGTATTAGCAAATGCCATTAAGAACGTGTTTTTTGCTGACTCATAGCCCTTGAGAGCACTGTTAGACTTTTCCAATGCGGCCGGATAGTTCTCCTGGTCGAAGCGAAGCAGACCGATCTCGAAATCCACATCAGCAACGGTTTGCGGGTTATTACTCCGCTTCGCGATCTCCAACTTTTGATTCAGTGCTTTTTCGGCGGCGGCAAAGTTGGCCTGACGACGATAGCCTCGCACGAGTTGCGTCAAGCAAATGCCGACACTCCGCGCATTATTCGTTTGCTGAAAATACTCCAAAGCCTGTTGCACGAGTTTTATGCCCTCATCGACTCGTGAAGTTTTGATGTACAGACCCCCGAGATTAGATAATCCGCGTGCTTCACGCAGGCGTCCTTTATTTGCCTTGGCAAACTGGATCGCCTGCTTGAAGTAGAACTCTGCTCGTTCATCGTTGCCCTTGCTTGAAAACGAGTTTCCGAGTTCGAGTAAACCAGCCGTAGCGAGGTTTTCGAGTTGCTTCTGCTGCGCGAAGTTAGTTGCCTGCGTCGCATAGTTCTCGGCTTCTGTAAACAAGCCACGTTGCGAATGGAGATAACTCATATCGATCAACGCCGTGATTTGCTGCGCTTCGTTGCCGATTGCTCGTGAAGCATCGAACGACTGCTGAAACTGGCTCTTGGCATCCTCAAACCGGCCCTTATCACGCAAGAGAATGCCGCGGAACCGGTGGACTTCGATCTTGCCCTCCTCGTTACTTCCGGCGTTGTACAATCGCTCCGCTTCATCGAACATTTCCGTTGCTTTGTCTGTTTGCTGGTTCCGGTTGTACATGATGCCCGCTCGAAAATAGGCGGTCGCATATTGATGCTTATTGAGTTCGATTGCCTTCAGGTAGTTTTCGAGTGCTTTGTCGGTATTGGTGCCCTCATTCTCATATGCATACCCGAGATCGACATACACGGATGCGTCTTCAGGCGAGAGTTTAACGAGCTCACTGTAAGCGGTGATCGCATCGGGAAACTGTCTGGTCGTAGTTGCCAGGATCGCGTCCAGATACAAAGAGTCTCGCTGCGAAAGCGGCGAACGGTCCCTGAGCTTTGCTACAGTCAGCAGCTCGTCCTTCGCTTTATCTGTGTAATCCAACTCGGTCCACGCCTGTGCGAGGCGCGCATGAGCCAGGGCATATTTATCATCGATCGCAACGGCTTGAGTGAGCGCTTTGCTGGCCTGGTAAAAAGCTCCGTTGCGCAGACTGTCGGTTCCCTGGTCGTACCAGAGCGCAGCCGCTTGAGACGGTTTGTAGTAATTCCGCGGCCAGAAGTAATAGGCCGCCCAGATCACTAATCCAGCGACGATAAAAGCTGGTATCACTGACGCTATCGAAAAACGCTGTCGCCGCAGTTGCATCGTCAGCGTTCCTAAGGCGTTGGTGGCGCGCTTGAATCCTTCCGTCGGTTTGCTTGGCTTGCTCGATACCGGAACGCCATTGCCACTCAGCCCCGTCGCCGCAGCTTTCAAGTCCTTGAGAAAATCAGCAGCGGTCTGGTAGCGCGCGTCGACCTTCTTTTCCAGAGATTTCAACGTCACTCGGTCCAGCGCGGGCGTCACGTTTGGATTTATCTTCGACGGCGGTGGCGGCGTGACGTGAATGATCTGAGCGCCGATCTCCAGCACGCTGCTACCGGAGAATGCCGACTGCCCGGTCATGCACTCGTAAAGCAGCGCTCCGAGCGCGAACAAATCGCTGCGTCCATCAACCTCTTTGCCGGTCGCCTGCTCTGGAGAAAGGTAGAGAGGCGTTCCCACGATCACATCACTACGTGTTTTCGTCGCGTAAATCGTCTTCGCGTCGAGATCAACGTCGCTTGAAGGCGGCTCAAACAGATGTTTCACGAGGCCGAAATCGACCACTTTCACCTGGCCACGCTCGTTCACGAGGACGTTCGAAGGCTTAATGTCGCGGTGGACGATGCCCTGCTGGTGTGCTTCGCCGAGTGCTTCAGCAACGGCCGAAATGAGCTCAACCGTGCGGTGGAGCGTGAGCCCTTCGTCAAGAAGATCGCTGAGCGACTTCCCTTTGACGTACTCCATCACGATGAACGGCTGGCCGGTCGAGGTCTCGCCGTAGTCGTGGACCATCGCGATGTTTATGTGGCTCAGCGCGGAGACAGCCCGTGCTTCACGAATGAAGCGTGCGCGGTAGTGATGGTCAGTTGCAGTGAGAAACTTGATCGCGACCCGCCGCGCGAGGTGCAGGTCCTCGGCGAGATAAACAGCGCCCATGCCGCCTTCGCCAAGTTTTTCCAGGATTCGATAATGGGAGACTGTCTGGCCGATCATGCTCGCTTTGGTCCATCGGGTTGCGAGAGAGAGATGTGGTTTGGGCGCGAGTGTTACACTGCGGGCATTGTGCGACAGGATTGCAGGATTTTCAAGATTTTCCCGATGAATCCATTAAATCGTGTCAATCCTGTAACCTGTCAAAAGACTCTTACAGGACCGTTTCCCGGATCTTCTTCTCTTGCGCAGCCCGGAATTCGTGCAACTTCTGCCGCAACTCCGGCCGGCTATTGGCAAGTATCGCGACCGCGAAAAGCGCCGCATTTATCGCGCCAGGCTTGCCAATCGCAAGCGTTGCCACGGGAATTCCCCCCGGCATCTGGACCGTCGCCAATAGCGAATCAAGCCCATTTAGCGCATCACTCTTCATTGGCACGCCGAGCACCGGCAGCGTCGTATGCGCGGCCAGTACACCGGCGAGATGGGCCGCGCCGCCCGCCGCGGCTATCACAACTTCCAGCCCACGGGATTCCGCGGTTGACCCAAACTCCGCCGCCAGCGATGGCGACCGGTGCGCCGAAATCACCCGGCACTCGTGCTCCACTCCAAACTGAGTCAGCGTCTCGTCCGCATGACGCATCGTGTCCCAGTCAGACTGGCTACCCATAATGACTGTCACCAGCGGTTCATTTCCATTTTTTTCCGCCATCTTACTCTCCCTGATCTAACGAGAACCCACGCTCGCCGTCAAATGTATAAAGACCTTCCGTCTTGATGAAATCGTAACCTGCGTCAGCGATGCGACCGAGCAGCGACACAACCTGGACATGCGCGACTTTGCCGCCGTTCGACTCAGTCAGAAATCGACACCGCCAATGATCCGAACAAAAAGTTTCCTTGTGACCGCCGGGCCAAACTTTCACACCACGATTACTGATCATCGTGAGTTTGACGCCATCGCCGTTGACTCTACCGAGCGCGTCGCCGAGATCGTTGGGCGAGCCTTTGGTCCAATCGAGGAAAACGTCAACACCGACGAGATCTTTCTGCGGCGCCTTGCTGCTGGCGGCGCTCGCATGCGACTCGTCGCTCTTGGCATACTTCCTCGCCTTCAGAATCTGCGGCGACTGGCCCAACCGCTCGATGACTGCGTCCGCAAACTCTTTCGTGCCCACCTTCTGTTTGCTGACCTTGTCGTCGTAAATGTCGTACGTGTGAATGCCGTCTTCGATCGCCCGCAGCCACGCGTTGTGAACACGTTCGGCGTGGTCAGTTAAGCCGACGTGGACCAGCATCATCACGGCGCCCAGCAGCAGTCCTGATGGATTCGCGAGGTTCTGGCCGGCGCGCCGCGGCGCCGATCCGTGAATCGCTTCAAACATCGAAACGTGCTCGCCGATATTCGCCGAGCCGGCCAGTCCCACTGATCCCGCAATCTGCGCAGCAACGTCGGAAAGTACGTCGCCATAAAGGTTTGGCATCACGATCACGTCGAACGCTTCCGGCGTGTCGGCTAGTTTGGCGGCGCCAATATCGACGATCCAGTGCTCATTTTCGATGTTGGTGTACTCAGCCGCTACTTCGTCAAAGACCTTGTGAAACAGACCGTCAGTCAGCTTCATGATGTTATCTTTCGTGAAGCAGGTGACTTTCTTGCGGGTGTTCCGGCGCGCGTATTCGAACGCGTAACGAACAATCTTCTCGGATCCAGGACGCGAGATCAGTTTCAAACACTGCACGACCTGGTTCGTTTGCCGGTGCTCGATCCCCGCGTAAAGATCCTCCTCGTTCTCACGCACAATCACGACGTCCATCACCGGGTGCTTCGTCTCGACGAATGGGTGATACGACACGCAAGGACGTACGTTGGCGTACAGCCCGAGCACTTTACGAACGGTAACATTCAGGCTCTTGTAGCCGCCGCCCTGCGGTGTGGTGATGGGTGCTTTAAGAAAGACTTTGGTGCGTCGTAACGAGTCCCACGAGCTCGGCTCGATTCCCGATGAGTTTCCGGCGAGATAGACTTTCTCGCCGATATCGATAGTCTCAATCTCGAGGGGCGCTTCGGCAGCTTCGAGGATGCGAAGCGTGGCCGCCATAATTTCGGGTCCGATGCCGTCGCCATTGGCCACAGTGATAGGAATACGTTGCGACATTTTCCAAACCTTTCGTGGTGATTTCTGAACGAGGCACAGATTATACGGATTACCCGGAATTTGCCTAATCTGTTAAATCTATGGCTGAAACGTCAAATTTGTCCTTGACCCTTTCCAAGGGCTCCTGCATACTTTTGCTCACCAGTTACCTGCTCTCGCGCATCAATGGTGATAGCGCCTGCCCGTGATCGTAAGGCGACGAGGTTCGGCTGAATAGAGAGTGAGGCAGTTGTCAACCAGTTAAGAAGCCGCTCTCGAGTATTTTTAGAGCATCGGGTTCGTCGCAGCTCGCCGAAAGTATCGGTCGTCCCCCCCGAACTGGATCAGCGATTTCCAGCAAGACCCGCGCTTCCCTTCAGATAAGGATAGTTAGAATGGCTACAAAACTCTATGTCGGAAATCTCTCGTTTCGTACTACGAGCGAGGAACTGCGCGAGGCTTTCGCGTCAGTAGG
>Ga0126311_10000016_pt1 | contig 109813 bp, 108 predicted proteins | sample Plot61_FD_92539 | JGI IMG/M metagenome (GOLD analysis project Ga0126311, IMG submission 92539) | Serpentine soil microbial communities from UC McLaughlin Reserve, CA, USA - Plot61 | ecosystem: Environmental > Terrestrial > Soil > Grasslands | place: USA: UC McLaughlin Reserve, Lake County... | reverse complement strand
GAACGGCATCTGGGATCTCGCCGTCAAGCCCTCGTTGCTCACCTACTACCAGGCGCACTGGAAGACGACGGTGAGCCAGCAGGTCGGCGTCCAGCTCCGGCCGAAGGTCGTCTTCGGCGCCTCTAAGCGCTACGGCTCGGTGAAGGTGAAGGCGGACCGCTCGCTCAAGGGGAAGAAGGTCTACCTGCAGAAGTTCACCCGCCTTCACGAGTGGGTGAAGGTCCGCCCGGTCGTCCTCGGCGACGGCTCGGCCAAGCGGTTCCTGCTCGGCCTGCCGAAGGGCCACCGCTACGCAGTGCGCATCTTCATGTCGCTGAACCAGGTCGGCGCCGGATATCTCGACGGCTACAGCAAGACCGTCGTCGCCCGCGTTCCCAGGTAGCACCGTCGTGTGCACACGCGGCGCGGGGTAGCCTCCGCGCCGCGTGTACCCCATCGTTGTCCTGCTGCTCGACGGCCTCGCCGATCGCGGGCACGAGGTGCTCGGCGGCCGCACGGGCAACGAGGCGGCGGCAACGCCGAACCTCGACGCGGTCGCGGCGCGCGGGTCGTGCGGGCTGCTCTACTCGGTCGGGCCAGGGAGGGCGCCATCGAGCGAGGTCGCGCACTGGTCGCTCCTCGGCTACCGGCCGGACGAGTTCCCCGGCCGCGCCGTCTTCGAGGCGCTCGGTCGCGGGCAAGAGGTGAGCGAGGAGGACGTCTTCGCCTACGCGGCGCTGCGTCCGGCCGAGCGGCGCGAAGACGGCTGGTGGCTCACCGGCCGACCGCATCCCGAGCGCGATACGCACGAGGCGCAGCGGCTCGTCGAGCGCTGCGAGCGGATCGAGGTCGACGGGCTGACGTTCACGCTCGCCCACGTCTGGCGCGGCGAGGCCGTGCTGCGGATCGCGGGCGGCGCCGACGACCGCGTCACCGACACCGACACGTTCTTCCGCGATCGCCACCCACTGCTGCGCCCGCAGCCGCTCGTGCCCGAGGCGGAGCGTACGGCGGGGGCCTGCGAGGCGTGGACGCGGGAGGTGCTGCGGCGGCTCGAGGGCGAGCGCTTTCCGGTGATCACGCTCAAGTGGTTCGGCCGCCCGCGCCCGATACCGAGTTTTCTCGAGCGGCACGGCATCACAGGCGCCTTCGCCGCCGAGTCCGCGTTCCTGCGCGGGCTCGCGACGGCGCTCCAGCTCGACCCGATCGAGGCGACGGAGACCGACGACCCCGCGGCCGACCTACGCGGCCGGCTCGCGCTGGCCGGAGAGCGGCTCGACGCCGGCGACACGTTCGTCTTCTGCCATCAGAAGGCGGCCGACACGGCCGGCCACACGAAGGACCCGCATGTGAAGCGGGAGACGGTCGAGGTGCTCGATGCGGCGCTCTCGGACGTCGGCTCGCTGGTGACGCGCGCGATCGTCTGCATCACCGGCGACCATGCGACGCCGGCCTCGCCCGAGGTGATCCACTCGGGCGACCCGGTGCCGCTGCTCGTCGCCGGGCCGGGCGTCCGCGCCGACGGCGTCGACCGCTTCGGCGAGATCGACTTCGCAGCCGGGATCCTCGGCCAGCTGCGTGGGCCGGACCTGCTGCCGGTGCTCCTGAATGCCGCCGACCGGCCGCTCTTCCTCGGCTCTCGCCCGACGGCGTTCGCAGGCGCGGACGGGTACCCGGCCCTGCTCGAGCCCCTTCTCTAGCATTCGCCGCGTGCATGTCGAGTCGTCGACGGCGCTCGGCCGCTTGCGTCGGCTCGAGCTTTCGCCCACCCGCTTTCTGCAGCTGACACTGCTCTCGCTCGGCGCCCTCTGGCTGATCGTGCTGACGGGGGCCGCCGTCCGCGTCACCGACTCGGGCCTGGGCTGCCGCCATTGGCCCGGGTGCGAGAGCGGTCACCCGCTGCCGGCCAAGGACTACCACGCATTCATCGAGTTCGGGAACCGCGCACTCGGCGGGATCGTGATCGTGCTCGTGCTCCTGACGACGGTCGCGGCGTACCTCGTCGCCGGGCTCTCTCGCCGCGGGCGGCGCCTCGCGCTCGCGATCTTCGTCGGGACGCTCGCGCAGGCGCCGCTGGGCTACCTCGCGGTGAACACCGACCTGCATTGGCCGGTCGTCGCCGCTCACCTACTGTTGTCGATGGCCGTGATCGCCGGGGCGGTCATGCTCGCGCTCGAGGCGGTCGCACTCCGCTCCGGCCGTGCCGAGCGGCTGGTGCCGCGGGAGCTCGCGCTCGCGGGCGTCGTCGTCGTCATAGCCGGCGCGGTCCTCCTCGTGACCGGGACGCTCGCGACCGCCGGCGGGCCGCACTCCGGTGGCGGCGCGGAGGACGTCGATCGGCTCTGGCGGCTCGAGCCGCTGGTGTACCTCCATGCCGCGGCAGTCGCGATCTTCGGGATCGGGCTCGTCTTCATGCTCGGCTACCTCGCCTCGCAGCGGACGCGCTGGCCGCGGCTGTTCGCGCTCGGGCTGGGCCTCTTCGTGCTGCTGCTGGTTCAGATGGGCCTCGGCGAGCTGCAGTACCGGACGCACCTGCCGTGGCCGCTCGTCCTCGTGCACGTGGGCATCGCCGCTGCGGTGTGGGCGCTCCTCGTCGGCTTCGTCACCGTTCTGTGGCGTCCGCCGAGCCCTCTGGCGCAGGGCCGCACGTAGACTGACCCCGTGGCGGACGAGCTTCGCATCGACCGGCGGCCGGAGCTCACGCGGCCGGTGCTGGTCGCCGCCTTCCGGGGCTGGAACGACGGTGCGCAGGCCGCCACGCTCGCGGCCGGCTATCTCGCCAAGACTTGGGCCGCCGACCGCTTCGCGGAGGTCGATCCGGAGAACTTCTTCGACTTCCAGGCGACGCGGCCTCACGTGTCGCTGGAGGAGGGCCTGACCCGCAGGATCGACTGGCCCGAGACGGGTTTCTACCACGCGCGGCCGGCCGGTCTCGACCGCGACGTCGTCCTTCTCCTGGGGATCGAGCCGAACCTGCGCTGGCGCACGTTCACGGAGCTCGTCGTCGGGCTCGCGAGCGATCTCGGCGTCGAGTTGATGATCACGCTCGGCGCACTGCTCGCAGACGTGCCGCACACGCGGCCGGCGCCGGTGACCGGAAGCGCGACCGACAGCGATCTCGTCGAGCGGCTCGGGCTCTCCGCCTCGCGGTACGAGGGACCGACCGGCATCGTCGGCGTCCTCCACGAAGCCTGCAATCAGAAGGGGATTCCGTCGGCGAGCCTGTGGGCGGCGGTGCCGCACTACGTCTCGCTGACGCCCAGCCCGCGTGGCGCACTCGCGCTGTGCGAGCGGCTCGGCACGCTGATCGGCGTCGAGATCGAGGCCGACGAGCTCGAGGAAGCCGCGCAGTCGTACGAGGAGCAGGTGAGCGAGGCCGTGGCTTCCGACGAGGAGACGGCGGCGTACGTCGACGAGCTCGAGCGCCGGTCGGACCAGCTCGACGAGACGACGAACCTCCCCTCGGGGGATGCGCTGGCGGCCGAGCTGACGCGCTTCCTCCGCGAGCGCGACGAAGAGGACGGCGAGGACGCCGCCCGTGAGCAGTGACAGCTACCCGAAGGTAAAGGCGTAGGCGGAGATCCCCGCGGTGAAGCGCAGCTCGAGGGCGCCCTCGCTCAGGCCTCGGAAGCGGAGGAGCGTGTACAGGCGGCTGAGGCCGCTGACGCGCATCGTCTTCACCTTCCGCCCGCCGACGAGTATCCGGACCTTCCCGCTCCCGCTCAGGACGAGGTAGACGTTCTGCGCGAGGAAGTGCAAGCGCAGGCGCGCGTTCCGCCCGGCGACGATTCGCTCACGCTCGACCTTCCAGCGGCCGGCATAGGCGAGGTCGTTGAGCGGGATCGAGCGTGGGAACGAGTACTCGGCCTCCTTGTCCGGCGCGAGAGGTGAGCCCGCGTACCGCTCCAGTCGCGTCCAGCCGAGGTACGACTCCGGCGTCGTCAGATGCTGTGGCGTGCGGTCCTCGACCGACGCCAGCCGCGCGTCTCCGGACTCGCCGAGCAGCGTCCGGATGGAGCGCTCGGTCTCGTCGTACCGGCCCTCGCCCTTCTTGATCTCGCGCACGTGTCCGCGCCTGTCGATCAGGTACTCCGCGGGCCACGCGTCGTTCTGGTACGCGGTCCAGGTGCGGTAGTCGTTGTCGATCGCGACCGGGTAGCGGACGCCGAGCTCGCGTGAGGCTTTGCGCACGTTCGACGCCACGTGCTCGAACGCGAACTCGGGCGTGTGCACGCCGACGATCACGAGCCCCGCTTTGCGGTAGCGCGCGTCCCACGCCTCGAGGTGCGGGAGCGTTCGGAGGCAGTTGATGCACGAGTACGTCCAGAAGTCGACGAGCACGACCTTCCCGCGCAGGCGCGCGAGCGTCAGCGGGCGTGTGTGCAGCCACTGGGAGATGCCCGTGAACTCGGGGGCGGCGCCGAAATCCTGCAGCGACGCAGCAGCGGTGGTGGGCGACGCGAAGCGAGCTTTGCCGTTCCGCTGCAGCTTCGCCAGCTCGTCGCGGGCGACCGAGGTGCGCTCGATCCGCTGCAGCGCGTGCGTGTAGTCGGGGAACCACGTCTGCAGCTTGCGGTCGAGGTCGAGTGCGATCGCGAGTGCCGCGAGCGCCATCACCGCGCCGAGAGCGGTGCGCAACCGCACGGCGTTCAGCCGCAGCCGCCTGGTCGCGTTCTGCCCGAGCGTTGCGACGGCGAGCATCGGCAGCGCGGCGCCGATGGCGTACGCGAGGGTGATCGCGATCGTCTGCCAGCCGAACCGCACCCGCGCCGCGTTCGCCGAGATCGTGGCGATGATCGGTCCTCCGCAGGGCACGAACACCAGGCCGAGGCTGGCGCCGAGCAGGAATCCGCCGCCGAGGTCGCTGCCGGGCGCACGACGGCTGAGGGACGCGAGCGGCCGCTCGACCCAGACACCGAAGCGGGGGACGATCAGTGTCGCTGCGACGAGCAGGAGCAGTCCGATCGCGAGATCGCGCAGAAAATCTTGCGGCAGGTGAAGCTGCTTCAGCAGCCAGGTCGCGACGAGCGTGAAGGTCGCGAAGCTGGCGACCAGGCCGGCGATGATCGCGTACGGCCTACGCCGACCGTCGCCCGCGGCACCGCCTGCGAAGAGGATCGGCAGGACCGGGAAGACGCACGGCGAGACCGCGGTGATGATCCCCGCGCCGAAGGCGATCGGTAGGAGCAGGAGGAAACGCGCGTCCATGCGCTGGTGGCTAGTCCCGGTGGGGCGTCAGGCGTTACGCCTCGGCGGCCGGCGCGGTTTCCTGCTCCGGCCGCGCCGCGTCACCGTTGGCCGCGTTGTGCTGGGCCTGCGCCTGGCCCTGGGCCTGGCCCTTCTTCTTGCGCTTGCGGCGCCGGCGGCGCGAGCGGCCGCCGGCGGCCTTCGGCGCGGGCAGGTTGTCGGCAAGGGCGTTCGCGACCTCCTGGATCGAGCCGAGGCGCTCGCGCGCGGCGTATAGCCTTCGGCGGAGGCGAGCAGCGCGGCGCCGACCTCGCGCGACTGGTCGAGCGACGCGTTGACGAGCTTGGCCGCATTTTCCTCGTGACGGTGTCCGCGTGAGTTGGCCAGCGCGCCGAGAAGGCGCTTTGCCTCCGGAAACTCCGCGCTCGCGCGCCGGTCCTGCACCTTGCGGGTCGAGCGGGCGAGGCGCCACGTCCAGCGTGCGAGGATCTGCTCGGGCGCGTCGGCCTTGCCGTCGCCGAGCGCGCGCAGCAGCGTGCGCACACCCTGGACGCGATCCTTCTCCCATGTCGGCGCCTGCGTCACGAGCGTGACGAGGTCGTCGAAGCTCGCCCGGTCGACCTTCATCGAGACGCGGTCGGCGAGCGCGGTCAGGCGCAGGCGGCGGTTCGGGTTCTCGGCCGCACACGCGTTCAGGAACTGCTCGAGCGCGCCCCGGTTGGCCTTGCCCTCGGTGAACTTCTTCACGAACTCGACGCGCTCGTCGAAGCGGACTGCGCGGCCGGCGATCGTGGCCCAGTAGAGCTGCTCGTCGTCGTCGAGGAAGCGGGGGTCGACGCGCTGCCACTCGCGATCGATCACGGCGAGGCGGCGCTTGACGTCCGGAGTCACCGGAACGAGCCACGGCGCCGGCGACAGCTTCCGCCTGGCGCGCCGCTGGACGCGTCGGCGCGGGGCCGGCGTGACGCGCGCGCCCTCACGGTAGAAGTCGGCGTCGAGCAGGCTGTGCAGGGAGACGACGCGCTCGTTGTGCGTCGCGCCCTTCGGGACGAAGTCGACGACGACGCCGGCTTCCTTGCGCGCGTGCATCCGCATCACGCGGCCGATGCGCTGCTGGTACACACGGCGCGACGCCGTCGGCGCGAGGTGCATGCAGACCGTCGCGCGCGGCGAGTTCCAGCCTTCGGCGAGCAGCATCGCGTTGATCAGGACGTTGATCTCACCCCGCTCGTAGGCGCCGAGCGTCTCCGCGAGCTGCACCGGCGGCGTGCGGCCGCTGACTGCCTCCGCCTTCAGGCCGACGGCGCGGAACTCCTTCGCGAGGTTGTACGCGTGATCGACGCCCGCCGCGTAGACGATCCCGGTCGTATTCTCGAAGCGGTCGCGGTAGAGGCTGGCGGCTGCCTGGTTCAGCGCCTGGTGGTCGAGCACCGCGGCCAACGCGCGCTCCTCGAAGTCGCCGCCGACGATCGGCACTGAGGAGATCGCGGCGGCCGGCGGCACGCGCAGGCAGCGCAACGGCGCGATCAGCCCACGCCGCGCGGCGTCGCCGAGCGGCAGCTCGTCGATCGACGCCGGGAAGACGTCCGAGACCTGCTTCGCGATCAGCTGCTCGGTCGCCGTCATGCCGATGTAGATCGGCGCCGAGAAGCTGCGGATCGCCTGGCTCGTCTTCGCGCCCAGCGCCGTGTGCGCCTCGTCCGCGATCACGAGCTGGTACGCATCCGGGTCGAGGTCGCCCCAGTGGCGCGCGAACCACGCGTAGGTCTGCACCGTCACCGGGCGCCTCTTCGTCGAGCGCGCGCCCTTCAGGATCGCGTCCTCGAAGCGGTCGCCGTACCCCTCGTCCTTGAGCTCGCGGTGGAACTGCGTGACCAGCAGGCGCCGGTGCGTGAGGATCAGGACGCCGAGCGTGCGCGCGGCCTCGACGAAACCGGCGGCCGCGATTGTCTTGCCCGATGCGGTCGGGTGTCGGAAGCGGAAGCGACGGCTCGCGCCCGGATCCTTGCCCACGTGCTCCTCGGGCAGCTCGAGCTCGGCGCCCCGTTCGTCGAGATGGATGCCGAGGTCTTCCTCGTCCTCGTCCGCCTCCGCGTCGGCCTCGGCACCGTTGCCGTTGCCGTTGACCTCCTGCTCGCCGTGCGTGGCGGCGATCAGCTCCGTCAGCATCCCGGCCAGCGCGTCGATCTGGTGGCGGCGCAGCTCCGTGCCCGATGCGAGCCGCGGTGGGCTCTGGCTGAGCACGCGCTCGAGCCCGAGCATCAGGGCATAGCGGATCTTCCAGTCGTAGGACGGCTCCGGCTGGCCCGCTTCGATCTCGGCGAGCGCGTCGTCGAGCGCGCGCCGTCGCGCCGTTCCCGGCGCAAGGACGACAGCCGCATCTTCCTCCGGATGAAGGAAGGGCTCCCCGGCCCATGCGTCGGCCTGGAGGGCGGAGGCGGCTAGGCCGTCCGGAGCCTCCGGCGCCAGCGTCCGTTGCTCGGTCGCGTCTTGCATGTCTAGAGCAAGTCGCCGTGCCGCGAATCTCAGTGAGAGAGCGCGCTCGCGCGGATTGCCCTCGGCGAGCGTCGCGTGCGCAGCATAGCCGATCTGCCGGTTGTCGGGCTAGCCTCCGAGGCCGCCGAAGACCGCGAACGGGTTCCGTGGCGCGACTTCCCAGACGAGCTCTCCGCCGGGCTCCGCCTCTCCGTGCAGCCGTTTCGCGAGCTCGCGCGCCTCCTCCTCCGAGGCGACGCCGACGATCAGGTAGCGCCAGCGGCGGGAGACGTCGTAGCCCTGGCGCTCGAGCTCGTCGGCAAGTGCGTCGGCCTTGGCGTGCGACTCGAGCTCGACGCGTACCTCCCAGGGGGCGTGGCCGTGCGAGACCTCCTCCTGCTCCCACGTCTCCTGCGGCGGCTCGCCCGACCAGCGCTCCTCGTCGCGCACCCAGTGCTCGACGAGGACGTGCGCGTCGATCCCCTCCTCGCGCAGCTCCGCGTCGACGATCCGCCGAGCCTGCTCGGCCTGCGTCGAGGAGTCGGCGTAGACGAAGATTGTGTCGTCGTCCCGCGAGACGGCGAGGCGACGGCCCGTGAGCTCCTCCGCCAGGCGCCGGGCCTCGTCGGAGCCGAGGTCGACCCCGAGGCGGCCGACGAGCGTGTCGGCGTGGGCGCTCTCGCGCGGCTCGATCCGGATTCTCCAGTCGTCTCTCATCTCGCAGGCGCCCCCACGCCGATCTCGGCGAGCGGGCGTCCGAACATCCTCTCTGAAATCCCGACCTGGTCGAGGTGCTTGGTGATCCCGCCGAGCCAGAACGGCCAGCCGGCTCCGAGCAACAGGGCGGTGTCGACGTCCTGCGCCTCGGCCACGACGCCTTCCTCGAGCACGTGCCGGATCTCGTCCGCCAGCCCTTCGAGCGCCGCCTGCAGGATCTCGTCCTCGCTGCGCGGGTCGTGCTGGCGGACGGCGACCTCGTCCCGGCCGTCGGCGTAGTTCGCGAGCGTGGCCGAGAGCGGGAAGCGGTCGGGGAACGCCTCGTGCAGCGTCTCGAGGACGTGGTTCGCGACGCGGGGGCCGACCATCTGCAGCAGCACGGAGGGCGCCATCGGCACGCCGAGGCGGAGGATCGCGTCGTCGACCTCGTCGGGCGTGTTTCCGTGCTCGAGCGCCTCGAGCGCCACCGCCAGCAGCCGTGTCAGCACGCGGTTGACGACGAATGCGGGTGCGTCCGCTACCAGTACCGGGCGCTTGCGCAACTGCTCCACGAAGTCCCACGCGGTCGCAAGCGTGACGTCGTTCGTCGACGGTGTCCGCACGAGCTCGACGAGAGGCAGCACGGCGACCGGGTTGAAGAAGTGGATTCCGACGTCGGCGCCGAGCTCCGCGACCGAGAGACTCGACGTGTTGGTGGCGAGGATGCAGTCGCGCCGCACCCGCTCTCGGAGCTCCCCGAAGACTCGCTGCTTCACCACGAGCTCCTCGAAGACCGCCTCCAGCACGAGGTCGCAGTCGGCGAAGTCGTCGTAGTCGGTCGACGTGGAGACGAGGGACGAGAGGAAGCGCGCCTTGCCTTCGTCGTGGCGGCCTCTCGCGACCTGCTCGGCAAGCGACTCGTCGATCGTCGCGCGGGTCGACGCGAGCGCGTCGTCGCTCACGTCCCGGATCGCGACCGGCAGCTCGAGGCGGCGAACGAACAGCGCCGCGAGCTGCGCCGCCATCAGACCGGCACCGACGAGCCCGACCTTGCGCAGCGGGAGCGGCTGCGCGCGGGGTCGTCCAGGCGCCCGCTTCGCGCGCCGCTCCACGAGATCGAACGCGTAGAGCGAAGCCTGAGCCTGGCGTCCGGGCAGCAGCTCGCCGACGGCCTCCTCCTCGGCTGCGTAGCCCTCTTCGAGCGACCAGCCGGAGAGCGCTCCTTCGATCAGGTCGAGTGCCCTGTACGGCGCCGGCGCGGCGCCGTGGACCTGCCCGTCGAGCCGGCCGCGCGCCTTCCGCAGCACGTCCTGCACAGAATCGCCGGCGGTGGATGGAGCACGACTCGCCGCCCGCTCGAGCGCGAACGCGATCGACTCGTCCAGGAACTCCGCCGGCTCGACCAGCCGATCCGCCAGGCCGAGCTCGGCCGCCTCGGCGCCTGTCAGCATCCGGTTCTGCCGCAGCGGGTTGGCGACGATGAACTTGACTGCGGCCTCGGCGCCGACGAGGCGCGGGACGAGTTGCGTACCGCCCCAGGCGGGAACGATGCCGAGGAAGCACTCCGGGCAGGCGAAATGGCGGACCGCGGTCGAGATCGTTCGCGCGTCGCAGTGCAGCGCGATCTCGACGCCGCCGCCGAGACAGGCACCGTTGATCGCGGCCACGGTCGAGTAGGGCAGGGCGCGAATGCGCCCGAAGAGCTCGTGGCCGGCGCGACTTCCCGCGATCGCCAGCTCGCGCGTCGCGCCCGGGAACTCGGTGACGTCCGCTCCCGCCGCGAAGACGAACGGCTTTCCGGTGAGCACGAGCGCCGCCCACTCGTCCTGCTCGAGTCGCGGCAGCAGCCGCTCGAGCGACGCCAGCGCCTCGCGTCCGAAGAAGGTCGGCTTCGTGTGATCCTCGCCGTTGTCGATCGTGACCACCGCAACGGGCCCGGCATCGGTCGTCACGCGCGCCAGCTTGAACTCAGTCTGCGGCAGCGACGTTCTCCCAGATCAGCGCCGCGCCCATGCCCATGCCGACGCAGAGGCCGGCCAGCCCGTAGCGGATCTCGGGCCGCTCGCGGAAGCCGTACGCGAGCTGTGCCAGCAGGCGCACGCCCGTCGCGGCGAGCGGGTGACCGCAGGCGATCGCGCCGCCGTACGGATTGAGGCGCTCGTCCTCCGGATCGACCCCGAGGCCATCGCACCAGCTCAGCACCTGGACCGCGAACGGCTCGTTGAGCTCGAAGCGCCCGACCTGCTCGAGCGAGAGGCCTCCCCGGTCGAGCGCCTTCTGCGTCGCCGGGACGGGGCCGAGGCCCATCAGCTCGGGCTCGACGCCCGCGAACGCGTACGAGACGAGGCGCATGCGAGGCTCGAGTGCGTACTCCTTTGCCGCGGCCTCGGAGCAAAGCAGGCACGCGGTCGCACCGTCGGTGAGCCCGGCGGAGTTCCCCGCCGTCACGCGTCCGCCGGCGCGAAACGGAGTCGGCAGCGTCGCGAGCGCCTCGGCGCTGGTATCCGGCCGCAGGAACTCGTCTCGGTCGGCCGCGCGCCAGCCATCGTCGGTGAAGACGGACATCGGGACGACCGTCTCCCGCATCACGCCGTTCTCCCATGCGGCGGCTGCGCGCCGCTGCGAGCCGACGGCATATGCGTCGGCCGCGTCCTTCGTCAGGTGCGGAAAGCGGTCGTGCAGGTTCTCGGCGGTCGCGCCCATCGTCACCGCCGAGGTGTCGACGAGGCGCTCGGCGGCGAAGCGTGGGTTGAAGTCGACGTCGGCGCCCAGCGGGTGGTGCCCCATGTGCTCGATGCCTCCCGCGAGGACGACGTCGGCGGCGCCCATCGCGATCTCGCCTGCGCCGGCCGTGACCGCAGTGAGGGCGCCGGCGCACATGCGGTCGACGGCGAAGCCGGGGACGCTCTGCGGCAGTCCGGCGAGCAGCGCGACGTCGCGACCGAGCGTGAGCCCCTGGTCGCCGACCTGCGCGGTCGCAGCCATCGCCACGTCGTCGATCCGCTCCGGCGGCAGCGACGGGTTGCGGCGCAGCAGCTTGCGGACGAGCTTGACTCCCATGTCGTCCGCGCGAGTGCGCCAGAAGACGCCTTTCGGCCCCGCTCGTCCGAAGGCCGTGCGGACGCCGTCGACGTAGAAGACTTCGCGCAGCTCGCGCACGCCGAAGACCCTAGTCAATCGTCACGCTTTCACGGCATACCCGTCACAGACGCGCGCGCGAGGCGTGATTACGATCGCAGTGGGGAGGAGGTCGGATGTGCCTGAAGCAGGGAACGACAGCGATCAGGACTGGGGGGCGCAGGCCGAGCGAGAGGCACGGCGCTACCGGGACGGCGAGTCGCGCCTCCCGGACGCACCCGACGGCGACGCTCGCCAGCGCCAGCTGACGCGCCTCGGGAACGCCGCCGGCGGCGCTGGGCTCGCACGTCTGATGCAGGGGCGCGGCGAGGCCGCGAGCGAGTGGCTCCACCGTGCGGCCGAGCGCTATCGCGAGAGCTTTGCCGACGCGCCGCCCGACAGCTGGGGCCGGCCGATCGGAGCGATCAAGTCGCTCGTCCTCGCCGGTGACTGGGGGGCGGCCGAGGAGGCTGCCCGCTGGGCGCTCGACGCCGGTGCGGCCGAGGCCGCCAGCCCGATCGGCCGGTACGCCGCGGCGCTCGCCCTGCTCGTGCTCGGCGACGACGAGCACGCGCGGGTTCACGCGGACGCGATCCGCGTACACGCCGATTTCCCGGGCGCAGTGGGCGACGCACTCGCCTATCTCGCCGCAGGCGACGTGCTCGGCTACACCGAGGCCGTCGAGACCGTGCTCGGCTCCTTCGAGACGCGGGACGAGTATCTGGAGGACCTGCCCGTGGCAGATACCGTGCTCGTGCTGCAGGCGCTCGCCGAGAGGCGCGGCATCGCCGTCGAGCTCAGCTCCGTGCTGCTACCGCGCTAGAGCTCGACGGTCGTCGCCGGGTGCAGGACAGTCGTGATGATCAGCGGCTCGAGCGACGGGTCCTCCGCCTCGCGTGCCCGCTCGGACAGCTCCTGGATCAACTCGACGGCCTGCTCCGGACTGATGCACGCGGTGACCTGCGCCGAGCGGAACGTCCCCGCGGAACCATGCTCGGCCCAGCCGCGCTGCACCTCGTCGAGCATCGCGGCCCGGAGGTCGCTCGTCAGACCGAGGTGAGCAGCTCGGGCGCCACGCGCACCGTGCGGGCCACCGCCCGATACGGCTTCTCACGGCCGTGCCCGCCCTCGGTGAGCTCGATCAACCCGGCGCGCAGCAGCATCCGCACGTGGAAGTGCAGGTGACCCGGGTCGACGCCGAGCCGGTTCGCCAGCTCGCGGTTCGTCAGCCGCTCGCCGTCGCCCGCGCCCAGCGTCTCCAGCACTCGCAGGCGCAGCGGATGCCCGAGAGCCTTCAACTGCTCCGGCTTGTCGAGCGTGAAGACGTCCAGCAGCGGCTTGGGCTCGGCGGCGGCCATGCGGCTGTATAACACCGCTCGCCGCGCGGTGTCTAGGCGCGCAAACCCGCCGCGGCGGCCGTGTCCGCCACAACGGTGGTGCGTCCGGCTTTCGACCGGATCAGGCTCGAAGGCGTGGAGCGATCCGGCGGCCGGCCGAATGCACGCTCGACTGCCTCGGCCTTCTCCTCGCCGGTGACGATGAACACGACGACGGGGGCAGCGGAGAGCGTGGGTACCGTCAGCGTGACCCGGTCGACGAACGGCTCGAGCGTCGCGTTGGCCGGAACCGCCCGCCGCTCGCGCTCCTCGAGCGTCGGCTGCTCCGGGAAGAGCGAAGCGGTGTGGCCGTCGGGGCCGAGCCCGAGCAGCACCAGATCGAGCTTCACGCGGCGCAGCAGCTCGTCGTACTCGGCGGCGGCGGCCTCGGCGCCGAGCTCGCCGCGGATGCGTTGCACTTCGCGCGGCGGCGCCTCCAGGCGGTCGAGCAGCTTCTTGCGCGCGAGCCGGAAGTTCGACCGCTCGTCGTCAGGCGAGACGCAGCGCTCGTCGCCCCACCACACCGAGGCGGCGCTCCAATCGGGCTCGCGCTCGCTCGCGAGCTCGTAGGCGCGTCCGGGCGACCTGCCGCCGGTGAGCACGACCGCAGCTCCCTTACGCGCCGCGGCGGCGAGCTCGTCCGCGACCGTCGACGCCACCTCCTCCGGACCGGCGCACACCGTCAGCTCGACGCCTTGCAGGGTCATTGCTCGCCTGCCGCGAGCTCGCGCGAGCGCTCCATCGCCGCCTGGATCGCGTTCAGGAAGGCTGCGCGGACGCCGGCGCGCTCGAGCTCCCGGATCGCGCGGATCGTGGTGCCGCCCGGCGAGGTCACCTGCTCGCGCAGCTCGACCGGGTGGAGCGCCTCGTCGCGCAGCAGTCGCGCCGTCCCGAGCATCGTCTGGACGACGAGCTGCGTCGAGACCTCGCGCGAGAGCCCGAGCAGGATCCCTGCCTCGATCATCGCCTCGGCCAGGAGCGCGAAGTACGCCGGTCCCGAGCCCGAGACCGCCGTCACCGCGTCCATGTAGCGCTCGGGCACCTCGACGACCGCGCCGAGGTGCCTCAGCGCCTCCTCTGCAAGGCGCAGATGCTCGTCGCCCGCGTGGGCGCCCGCGCAGATGCCGGCAATCCCCTCGTGCACGGTGGCGGGGCGGTTCGGCATCGCCCGGACGACGGGGACGCCCTCCGCGACCTGTCGTTCGATCGCGGCGGTCGGGATCGCAGCGGCCACCGAGAGCACCGTCTGCTCGGGTGTGAGCAAGCCGCCGATCTCGCCGAGCAGCGTGTCGAAGTCCTGCGGCTTGACCGCGACCACGACGAGGGAAGCGCCTGCCACTGCCTCGGCGTTCGAGAGCGTCACGCGGATGCCGTGACGCTGCTCGAGCTCCCGCGCACGCGCGTCGTCGCGAACGGTCGCCACGATCTCCCCGGGCTCCCGCCACCCACCGCTGAGCAGGCCACGCAGGAGCGACTCGCCGATCGTGCCGGCGCCGAGAATCGCGACACGTCGCGCGTCGACAGCCATGCGCCGGAGTCTAGGCTGCGCGAGTTTTCGGCAGCGGGACGAGCCCGATCGCGAACGCGTGCAGCAGGTAAACGCTCGCGAGGCCGGCCCACTCGCCGTAGGGCTCGAGCAGCTCGGCCGTCTCCCCGGCCTCGACCCAGCGGCCGCGCAGCGCCGAGCACAGCTTGACGAGGCCGAGATCAGCCTCGAGCCCGCGGTCGTAGCGGCCGAGACCTTCCAGGAAGACGACGCCGACCGACCACGGGCCGAGACCGCGCTCCCGCAGGAGCCGTTCGGCGGGAGCGTCGCCCGGCAGCGCGCGCAGGCGCTCGAGCTCGAGCGAGCGGCACAGACGGACGAGCGTGGCGCCGCGCCGCATCCCGAGGCCGAGCCGGCGCAGCTCGGCGGGAGCGGCGCGACCGAGAGAGGCGCAGTCCGGCGGCGCGTGCAGCCGCGTCCCAGTCAGCTCCGGCATCAGCGCCCTGATCACGGACCGCTCGATCGCGCGCGCGCGGCTCGCCTGGATCAGCTGCCCGCACACGGCACGGAGGAGCGCCTGCGCGACAGTGGCGGTTCGGAGCGGCCGCAGTCCGCGCACCCGCCGCGTCGCCGCGCCGATCAGCGGGTCGCGCGCGAAGCGCTGCAGGAACTCGCTGTGGTCGTCGTCGAGCGCAAGGACGAACCGCAGCTCGTCGATGCCCGCTTCTCTCGGGGCGCGCAGCTGGACGGTGCCGTTCGCCTGCTGCCAGGCCCGACCCGCGCCGCCGCTTGCGAGCGCTGCCACGAGCACGCCGTCGATCACCATGCGCGTCGCGTCGCTGCCACCGCGCGCCGAGACGCGGAGCGAGTAGGGGCCCCGCGGTCGAACAGCGGCGGAGATCACCGGGCGGCGCGGGTGTCCGAGCCGATCGGCTCCGACGCCAGGTCGGTGGCGCGCTCGAGCACCTCGAGCGCCTCGTCCTCGCGGCCGGCGCGACGGAGGAATTTCCCCCAGGCGCGATAGGCCTCGACGTAGTCGCGCCGGTGCCCGTGTTCCTCGAGGAGCGACGTCGCCTGGCGGAAGGCGCCATCGGCGCCTTCGGCGTCGCCGGCGAGGGCGAGTCCCTCAGCGAGTGCCCAGAGCGCGGTGCCCTTCTCGGGCAGGTACTCGTCGGCGACCGCGTCGACCGCGGCGCGTGCCCGGCGGAGCGCATCGTCGCGGTCCCCGAGCGCGACCGCGCGCCTCGCCTGGTCGGTGTAGAGGTTCGCGACGTCGACGGGCTCGGGGTGGTCTCCGAACAGCCGCTCCGCCAGGTCGAAGTGCGGTCCCGCCTCCTCGGCGCGTCGCTGCGCCAGCAGGATGCTGCCGCAAAGAAGGTGCGCTCGCGCGAGGTGCAACGTGTCGTCGGTCACGTCGAGCAGCGCGATCGCGCGGCGCACGTAGTCGAGTGCCGCCGCCGGCCGGCCCTGCAGGTCGGTCAGGCGCGCGAGCGACCAGTAGAGGCGGACGCGCGAGTACGCGTCGGTCATCCCGTCGGCCTGGTCGAGCGCGCCGTCGAGGACCCACTGGGCGCGCTCGAGGTCGCCCTGGTCGGTGAGGGCGTAGCTGAGGTAGGTGGTGAAACGAACCTGTGCGGCGAGATCCTCGGGCGCGTCGTCCGAGGTCTCGGCCAGGCAGCGCTCGAACAACGAGACTGCCTGGTCGGGACGCCCGGTCGCGGAATACGCGCGCCCGAGAGTCGCGAAGACGTCGGGCCGGACGCTCGGCGACGTCGGCGAAAGCTCGAGTCCCGCCTCGAGCAGCTCGATCGCCTCGGCATTGCGGCCGCCGGCCGCGGCGGCGAGGCCGAGGGCGACGTTCGCGCGCGCTGCCGCGACGACGTCGCCCGCGGCGACGGCCTCGTCACGCAACCGCGCGAGCGTCGGCACGGCGATCTCGGGCTGCTCGGCCAGGCGCAGCTCGAGCTCGGCATCGGCGATCCGAAGCTCCCGCTCCTCGACGTCGCGGATCTCGGAGCCGGTCTCGAGGTAGTCCGCGGAGACGCCGAGCTTCTTCGCCAGCATCCGCAGCGCCTTGACCGAAGGGCGCCGAGCCCCCGCCTCGATGCGGGAGATGTAGGCGTACGAGACGCCGGGGCTAGCGAGCTCACGCTGCGACAGGCCACGCTCGTGGCGCAGGCGACGCAAGCGCTGACCGATCGTCTCGGCCTGTCCCTCCGGTTCCGGCACCACCGATTCCATCTTGAAGACGACCGGTGACAGCGTCAATCGACAGAACGGGCTCGGCTGCTGGTGGTCCTGCTCCGGCCGCCGAACCGGGATCGAACGGCTAGCCGAACGGGTACCCCTGCAGCAGCTATCTTCGCCGGGTGAGCATCGACCCGCGCGTCGACATCGGACACGTCCACCTGAAGGTCGCGGACATCGACCGCTCGCTCGCCTTTTACCGCGACATCCTCGGCTTCGACGTCACGCAGCGAGCGGGCGATCAGGCCGCCTTCCTCTCGGCCGGCGGCTACCACCACCACCTCGGGATCAACACGTGGGACTCCCGCGGCGGCTCGCCGCCTCCGCCGGGGACGACCGGGCTCTTCCATGTCGCGATCCGATATCCGGACCGTGCGCAGCTCGGTGACGCCCTCCGGCGGCTCGTCGAGGCGAGCTGGCCCGTTGACGGCGCCACCGACCACGGCGTCTCCGAGGCGATCTACCTGCGGGATCCCGACGGCAACGGGGTGGAGCTGTATCGCGATCGGCCCGAGGAGGACTGGCCACGCTCGCCCGAGGGCGGCGTCTCGATGCACAACGCGCCGTTCGACCTGCAGGCGCTCCTCGCAGAGGTCGCCGGCTGATGGCGAAGGGCTACGCGGAGGGGCCGGCCGCCGAGGAGGCCGAGCGCCGGCTCGAGGAGCTCGAGCGTGGTGGCGAGCGTGCTGCCCCGGAGCTGCGCCTCGCGGTCTACGGCTCGACTGCCGACGAGCCGGAGCGCCACTTCCTCGGCTGGCGCGACGAGGTCGACCCGGACGCGCTGTTCGACTCCGGCGACGCCTGGGGCTTGACGCTCGTGCGCGTCAGCGAGCCGTGACGCCTCCGGGCGCCGGCCGCGCCTGAGGCTCCGGCGGAGCCGATCGGCGCCACGCGCCTGGCGCCTGCTCGGCGGTGCTATACCTAGCGGGCGATGGCGAAGCCCGTCGAGCAGCTCGAGCAGGTGACGATCCGCTTCGCGGGCGACTCCGGAGACGGGATGCAGCTCACCGGCGGCCGCTTCACGAGCGAGACGGCCTTGTTCGGCAACGACCTCTCGACGCTCCCCGACTTCCCGGCCGAGATCCGGGCGCCGGCCGGCTCCCTACCGGGTGTCTCGGGCTTCCAGCTCCACTTCGCCGACCACGACATCCTCACCCCGGGCGACGCGCCCGACGTGCTCGTGGCGATGAACCCGGCGGCGCTGAAGACGAACCTGCGCGACCTGCCCAAGGGCGGGACGCTGATCGTCAACCGCGACGCGTTCACCGACCGGAACCTCGAAAAGGCCGGCTACGACGTCAGCCCGCTCGAGGACGGCTCCCTCGACGAGTACCACGTGCACGAAGTGCCGCTGACGAGCCTGACGCTCGAGGCGTTGAAAGACATCGACGTGACGAAGCGCGAGGCCGAGCGCTCGAAGAACATGTTCGCCCTCGGGCTGATGTCGTGGCTCTACCACCGGCCGACCGACGGCACCGTCGCCTACCTCGAGCGGAAGTTCGCGAAGCAGCCCCTGATCGCCGAAGCCAACGTCAAGGCGTTCAAGACCGGGTGGGCCTACGGCGAGACGTCCGAGGATTTCGTGGTCTCGTACGAGGTCGCGCCGGCGCCGATGGTGCCCGGCACCTACCGCAACATCACCGGGAACCAGGCGCTCGCCCTCGGCCTGATCGCGGCCGGTGTCAAGAGCGGACTGCCGCTCTTTCTCGGTGCCTACCCGATCACCCCCGCCTCCGAGATCCTCGAGCACCTCGCGCGGCATAAGCGCTTCGGCGTCCGCACCTTCCAGGCGGAGGACGAGATCGCAGCCGCGGGGGCAGCCGTCGGCGCGAGCTTCGGCGGCGGACTCGGCGTCTGCACCTCGAGCGGCCCCGGCGTCGTGCTGAAGGCGGAAACCGTCGGGCTCGCCGTGGCGCTCGAGCTGCCGCTCCTGATTCTCGACATCCAGCGCGCAGGCCCGTCGACCGGCATGCCGACGAAGCCCGAGCAGGCTGACCTGCTGATGGTGCTCTTCGGCCGCAACGCCGAGTCGCCCGTGCCGGTCGTCGCCGCGTCCACCCCCGGCGGCTGCTTCGACGCTGCCCTCGAGGCGACGCGCATCGCGCTCAAGTACCGAACGCCGGTCTACCTGCTCTCCGACGCGTACCTCGCCAACGGTTCCGAGCCCTGGCTCCTGCCCGACGTGGACGCGCTGCCCGAGATCGCGGTGGACTTCGCGACCGGTCCGAACCGCGACGGCGAGTTCCTGCCGTACGTGCGCGATCCCGAGACGCTCGCGCGCGCGTGGGCGATTCCGGGCACGCCGGGACTCGAGCACCGCCTCGGCGGCCTCGAGAAGCAGGACGAGACCGGCAACGTCTCGTACGACCCGGACAACCACGACCGCATGGTGAGGCTGCGCGCGCAGAAGGTCGCGAACATCGCCGCCGACATCCCGGAGCTCCAGGTGGACGACCCCGACGGCGCCGACCTGCTCGTGCTCGGCTGGGGCGGCACCTACGGCCCCATCACCGCGGCTGTGCGCCGCGTGCGCAGCGCCGGCAAGAAGGTCGCGCAGGCGCACCTCACGCACCTCAGCCCGTTCCCGCGCAACACCGGCGACGTGCTGCGGGCCTACGAGCGGGTGCTCGTGCCCGAGATGAACCTCGGTCAGCTGTTGAAGCTGGTGCGCGCCGAATTCCTGGTCGACGCGGTGGGCTTCAACCAGGTTCGAGGGGTCCCGCTGCGTGCGGGAGAGCTGGCCGACGCGATGGAGGCGCTGCTGTGAGCGAGAACGGCCACGCGAAGCTCGCCGCAAAGGACTTCAAGACCGACCAGGAGGTGCGTTGGTGCCCCGGCTGTGGCGACTACGCGATCCTCGCCGCCGTCCAGAGCTTCCTGCCCGAGCTCGGCATCCCGCGCGAGCGGATCGTCTTCATCTCGGGCATCGGGTGCGCCGCGCGGTTCCCCTACTACGTCGAGACCTACGGGATCCACTCGATCCACGGCCGGGCGCCGGCGATCGCGACGGGGCTCGCGCTCTCGCGCCCCGACCTCTCGGTGTGGGTGGTGACCGGCGACGGCGACGCGCTCTCGATCGGCGGCAACCACCTGATCCACGCGCTGCGCCGCAACGTGAACGTGAAGATCCTGATGTTCAACAACCAGATCTACGGCCTGACGAAGGGCCAGTACTCGCCGACGTCGCCGCTGCAGACGGTGAACAAGACGGCGCCGATGGGCTCGCTCGACTACCCGTTCAACCCGGTTGCGCTCGCGCTCGGCGCGGAGGCGACGTTCGTCGCGCGCTCGATCGACACCGACCGCGCGCACCTGACGGAGACGCTTCGGCGAGCCCACGCCCACCCGGGTACGGCCTTCGTCGAGATCTACCAGAACTGCAACGTCTACAACGACGGCGCCTTCGACGCGGTGCGCGACCAGAAGGAGAACCGGATCCTGCTCGCCCACGGTGAGCCGATCCGCTTCGGCCTCGACGGGGAGAGGGGGGTGCGGCTGCGGCCCGACGGGTCGGCCGAGCTCGTCGCCGGCGTCGCCGACGAGGAGCTGCTCGTCCACGACGAGCATGCCGAGACGACGAGCCTTGCGAATGCGCTCGCACGCCTGTCGCACACGCCGCACGGCCCTGCGCCGATCGGCGTCTTCCGCGACGTCGAGCGCCCCGTCTACGACCGGCTGCTGGACGAGCAGCTCGAGCGCGCCCACCAGGAGCAGGGCGAGGGCGACCTCGGCGAGCTCCTGCACGCGGGCGATACCTGGACGATCTCGTAAAGGGCCGGCGTAGACTCGCGGCCGTGGAGGGCAGGCTCCCGTTCCGCGAGTGGCGGACGCCGTGGTGGGTGGTGGGCGACGGCGAGGAACCGGGGAGACTGCCGCTGCTTTGCCTGCACGGCGGGCCTGGGAGCGCGCACGACGCGCTCGAGGGGCTCGGCGAGCTCGCGCGGCAAGGCCGGCGCGTCGTCTTCTACGACCAGCTCGGCGGCGGTGTTGCAGACCGGCCGGACGAGCCGTTGCTCTGGGTCGTGGAGACGTTCATCGACGAGCTCGAGAACCTGCGCGCCGAGCTCGGGCTGGAGCGGCTGCACCTGTTCGGCTCGTCCTGGGGCGGGATGCTGGCGCTCGAGTACGCGTTGCGGCGGCCCGACGGCCTCGCGAGCCTCGTGCTCAACTCGACGCCGACGAGTGCGCCGCGCTGGGCCGAAGAGGCCCGCCGTCTGACGGACGAGCTGCCGCCCGGCTTGGCGCCGAAGGAGGCCGAGGAGGAGTTCAAGCGCCGCCACATCTGCCGCCTCGACCCGGAGCCGGAGGTGCTCGCGCGCGGCCGTGCGAAGTTCGGCACCGCCGTCTACGAGGCGATGTGGGGGCCGAACGAGTACACCGTCACGGGAACGCTGAAGGACTGGGACGTGATCGACCGGCTCGGTGAGATCCGGGTGCCGACGCTCGTCACCTCGGGTCGGCACGACGAGTGCACGCCGGCGCTCGTCGAGCCGCTCCGCACCGGCATTGCGGGGGCCGAGTGGGCGCTGTTCGAGGAAAGCGCGCACATGGCGTACCTGGAGGAGCCCGAGCGCTACCTCGAGGTGGTCGGCGGCTTCCTCGACCGCGTCGAGCTTCAGACGAACGCCTGAATCGCGGCGCCCACGCCGGCGACGAGCAGCACCGCGCCGATCGCCTGTACGAGTGAGCGCTCGGAGAGGCGGCCGGTGAGCCGCGCGCCGAGGAGAGCCGCGGGCACCGAGGCCGCCCCGCCGACCGCGATCAGCTTCCAGTCAGGCGCAGCAGAAGGCAGGTGGCCGAGCAGCCCGGCGATGCCGACGCAGACTCCGACCGCGAGGTTCGTGCCGACCGCGCGCGAGGGCGGCTCGCCGACGAGGCGCAGGAGCGCCGGCATCCGGAGCGAGCCGAGAATCAGACCGACGAAGCCGCCGAGGAGGCCGATTGCCGCACCGGAGATCACGGCTGCGGTCACGGACGGCTTGATCCGCACGCGTGCCTCCCGCGGTGGTCGCAGCAGCAGGTCGAGGCCGCTGTAGAGGAGAACCGCCGCGATTGCGAGCAGCAGGGCCGTCTTCGGGACGCGCCCGGCGAGGTAGCCGCCGACGAGTGCGCCGATCACCGACGGCGGCGCCATCCAGCCGAAGAGCCGCCAGTTGATGCGCCCCGCACGGATGTGCGCGGAGCTCGCGGTCGCGGCGGCGATTCCCGACACGGCGATGTTCGCCGCGCCGCCTGCGGCGGCTGACGAAGCGGTCGCCACGTACAGCGGCAGCCGAAGATTCCCGAGGACGAGGCCGACTGCGCCGCCCGCCACGGCCACGACGAACGACCAGAGAGCGATGGCCACCAGCTCGAACGCGCCCACGCTTTGACCCTATAAACGCCCGAGGCCCGCCGAAACGGCGGGCCTCGGGAGAACGTCGGCGTGCGGAGGCTAGCCGTCCGAGCCGATCGAGACCGTTTTCACAACCTCGCAGTTCATCGTCGTGTCGGCCTCGCCTGCACGGACCCACGCGAGATCGTGGTCGCCGAGGCCGCAGTCGAGCATGTCGACCTGATGGTCGGGAGCGAGCGCGTGCAGGACATCGTTGCCAGCCCCGCCGTTCTCGGTGTCGACGCCGAAGCCGCCCCACAGAAGGTCGCGGCCGTCGCCGCCCGTGACGGTGTCGTCACCGGGGCCGCCGTGGAGGCGGTTGCCGCCGTTTGGACCGCCGGTGAGGGCGTCGTTGCCGTACCCGCCCCGGACGACCGCCCCGTCGTCGCCCGCGTTCAGGATGTCGTTTCCGCGACCGCCACGAAGATGGTCGAAGCCCGCCCCACCATCCGCCGTGTCGTTGCCCGCGCCGGAATAGACGAGATCGCGGCCTTCCGCCGCCGTGACCTGATCGTTGCCAGCGAAGCCGAGGATGAAGTCGCGGTGGACGGTGCCGGCGATCACGTCGTCGCCGCGGGTACCGCGAATGACGTTGAACCAGCGCGCGCCTGCGACGCCGGTCACGGCGAGGCCGAGCCCGACGGCGAACGCGAGGACGATCAGCTTGCGAACCATGTGGAACCTCCGTTGAGACAACCTGCCTGTCCCGAGTAAAGGCGGAGCGGATTAACGCGCCGTGCGCGAATTGGAAGGATTCTTTGAGGGCGAGGTTCGGGTACCGGTGCAGCCGGGACCGCCGGAGCGGGTGCTTGGCGTTTGGCGGCGGCGGAGAAGAACCGCGGATGAGGCGACGCCGCTTCTCTCGTCGGCGCACCGAGGCCGAGACGGTCGTCGACGGCCGCGCTCGCGGAGTGGACGCGCCGGGCACCGTCGTCGAGGAAGAGGAGGTCGTTCCACCCCCGCCGCCGCCCGACCGGCCGCTGCTCTGGCCGTGGCTGCTGCTCCTGCTGGCGCTCGTGCTCGGCGGCCTCGCCGCCGCGTGGCTGCTCACACGCGACGACGGTGGCACGAGCGCCGCGACCGTGAACGTGCCGAACGTCGTGCGGCTGCGGCAGGACGAGGCTGTGCGTCGACTCAACGACCGCGGGCTGACGGCGCGGCCCGTGACCCGCGCGAGCTCCGCTGCTCCGGGAACCGTGGTGACGCAGGATCCCGGCGCCGGCGCGGATGTCACGAAGGGGTCGGTGGTGACGCTGTCGGTCTCGACGGTCCAAACCGAGGCTGTGGTGAACGTCGTCGGCAAGACGGCGACCGCGGCGGTCAAGGCGCTCACAGGGCAGGGGTTCCGCGTCGAGACGGCGGAGGTCCCGTCGAAGAAGCCTGCGAACACCGTTCTGGCGCAGAGGCCGCAGGCGGGCGCGCGGGTCGGCCGCGGCTCGACCGTGACGATCAACGTCTCACGCGGCCTCGCGAGCGTTCCGAATGTCGTCGGCCAGTCGCGCGACGATGCGGTGGGAGCGATCCGCAGCGCCGGATTCGTGCCGAAGGCGTTCGTCGTGCCGTCCGCGCGACCGAAGGGCGTCGTCGTCGCGCAGAAGCCGAAGGCGCAGACGCGCGCCGCCGGCGGCTCGACCGTCCGCCTGAACGTCTCGAGCGGGCAGAGCGCCGCCCCGCCGCCTCCACCCCCACCGCCTCCACCCCCACCACCTCCGCCCGCGAACGTGACCGTGCCGGACGTGACCGGTCAGCAGCAGGACGCCGCGCAGCGGCAGTTGAATACGTCCCGGCTCAAGGCGGGCGTCGTCTGGGTGCCCTCCGACGAGGACGAAGGAACCGTCGTCTCGCAGTCGCCGGCCTCCGGAAGCACGCGGAAGAGCGGCACCCGAATCCAGCTCAACGTCTCACTCGGGCCGACGCCCGGCGCGGAGCGGGCCGTCCCGAACGTGCTCGGTCTCGACCCGGCTGCCGCACGCAGGCGCCTGGCGACCGCGGGCTTCGAAGTGCAGACGCTTGCGCAGCCGGTCAGCGCCGGAAGCCAGGTCGGCAAGATCGTGGACGAGCAGACGGCCGGCGGCCGGCGCGCGCCCGTCAGCTCGGCGGTCGTGATCTACGTCGGGCGCAGGACCTAGGCGAGGGTGCCCTCGACCACGTCCACGGAGACGATCAGGTCGGGCCGGATGAACCGGCCGGCGTAGAAGGGCCACTGGCCCTCGACCGCGTTCGAGAACTGCTCGATCACTTCCTGCGCACCTTCCATCGCCGTGCCGAAGTCGCGGAACGCGCCGATTTCGACGCCCTCCGCGTCCTTGAGGCGGACGATCACGCTGAATCCGCCTCGCTTCGGTGCAAAGAGCTGCTCGAACTCAGGAGAGCGTGTCTGCTCGGTCACGGCGAACGGCTCGGTCGCGGTGAGCTCGACGGGCTCCTGGGCCGGCGCAAGCTCCGGTTCCGGCGCGAGCGTCTCGATCTCGACCGGGTCGGGAGCGAAGAATGCCGCGGGCTCCGGCTCGAAGGAGGCTTCCTCCTCGAGCGGGGCCATCGCCGGAAGCTCGTCCGCGGACTCGTGCGCCGGAGCGGCAGGCGTCTCCGGGGCGACTGGCGGGATCGCGCGAAGCTCGACCGCCGGCGTCGGCTCGAGCACGGGCTCGCCCGGCACGGCCCTCGGCTCGGGCGGCGCCATAGTCGGCAGCTCGGGCGCCCGGCCAGGCTCCGGCGCCAGCGCGGGCGGCTCCGGCTGGAGCTGCGCGGGCTCGGGCGCGACGACCGGCAGGACCGGCTCGGGCTGCACCGGAGCAGGGGCGGGCGCGGGAGCGGGAGTCGGGTCGGACTGCCGGGGAACCTCGGCCTGTGGAGTCGGAGCGAGCGCCGGAGGCGCGCTCTCGGGGGGCCGGATCGCCGGAGGCGGCGTCGGTAGGCCGGCGAGGCCGTCGCCGGTCGGCATCGCCGAAGCCATCGGGCTCCTGACGACGGGCGGGCTGAGCGGAGGCTCCAGCCCCAGACTCATTCCGCCAGTGAGCTCGTCCGTGCCTAGTACCGACATGTGGTTGCCCTTTCCGTTGGCCTCAGGGGGCTCCCGTAGGAGCTCGCGAGCGCGTGCGGCCAGCTCTGGATCCACGAGCATGAGCTCGGGCGAGAGCGACCGTACGAGGGTGTGCCTTTCGATGAGACCAATCGCCGCAGTTTCCGCAGGTGTTCGTATGTACGCCATGCACGGGTGTCCCCGCTTGCGCAGTATCGGTGGGCGCTCTCGGCCCGAGCATGCCCCGTTGGAGTGATTGGCGGGCGGCGCTCTACGAGCCGCCGCCCGCCGCTTGCTCTAGTGGTTCCCTGCGCCCGGAGTAGGCGTTGCGCTGACCGAGAAGTCGGCCGCGTTGTCGTTCGTGTCGTCACCGTCCGGAACACGGCCCGAGCTGCTCCCGGGAGCCGCCGACGTAGGCGGCGCCGTCGCGGGATGAGCCTCGACGAACGCGTTCGTCGTGTCGCCGTAGCCGACGGAGTCGAGGATCGACCCCGTCGTGTCGCGCACCGCCACGCCGCCGCCCGTCGCCGCGATCGACGCGGAGAAGCTCTGATTCGGGGCATGGGTTCCGAGGTAGCCGCTGCCGGCGAGGAGGTAGAAGCCGCCAGCGGGGATGCTCGTCCCCGCGGGAATCGTCACGAGACTGGTGTCGCTCGTGCCTAGCGACGACCGGTACGCGACCTTGAAGCCACCGACGTCGGCCGCCGAGCTGCCGGCGTTGACGAGCTCGACGAACTCGTTCGAGGCTGCGCCGGTGGAGCCGGTCATGAACTCGTTCACTCGGATCTCGGCGCTCGAGCCGCCGGCCGAAGGGACGCACTTGAGCGTCGCGATGCCGGTCGCGTCATAGGTGAGCGCCGCCGCACCGGCCACGCCCGCGAGGTGGCAGCCGACGCCGTTCAGGCTCTCCAGTGACGGGAGCGAAGGTCCGGCCGGGCCCTGTGCACCGGTCGCGCCCTTCGCACCGGCCGCTCCCGGCGGCCCGGTGACACCGGGAGAGCCCGCGTCGCCCTTCGCGCCGGCCGGGCCGATCGCGCCGGCAGGCCCGGCGGGGCCGGGCGCTCCGGCGAGGCCCGCGGCTCCGCGGATGCCGCTCGGTCCCTGCACGTTCCACGACAGCCGCGACTCGCCGCGACGGCAGGCACCGGCGGAGCGGACCACCCGGACCTGGCCGGTCTTCTTCTTCACGCACGCGTTGATCACTCCGCCCGAGGCCTGACGGCTGCCCGGCTGGGCGGCGAGGGCGACTCCGGCCACGAGGACCAGGGGCAGCGCGACGAGCAAGACGCGTCTTCGGCGAAGGCGCATGTGAACTCCTCTCGGTCGATTGCCCCCATCGAACCGGCGTCGGCAGCTCGCCTCGGCTTGCCACGCGCCTTTCGGCGCGCTTTCGTGACACAGCCGTCTAGAAGTCCGCGCCGCGCCAGCCCCCGGCGATCACGACGACGATCAGCGCGGCGAGCACGAGCCGGTAGACCACGAACAGCGTGTAGTCGTGCCGGCGGACGTAGCCGAGCAGCAGGTCGATCACGACGAGGCCGACGGCGGCTGCGGCCATCGTGCCGACGACGAACGGCCCGACGGAGCCGGGCGGCAGCGACTCGAGCACCACGTGCTTGAGGCCCTTGTAGACGACGGCGCCGAAGACGATCGGGATCAACAGCAGGAACGCGAATCGCGCCGCCGCGTCGCGTTCGAGCCGCAGGAAGCGACCGGCCGTGATGGTGATGCCCGAGCGCGAGACCCCGGGCATCAGCGCCAGGATCTGCGAGATGCCGATTCCGAAAGCCGGCCAGAACCCGAGCGCGCCGATGCGCTTCTCCTGCGGGAGGCGGTCGGCCAGCCAGAGGAGAACGCCGAAGACGGCGAGGAAGATCGCGATCTGCCAGGGCTGCCCGAGGTGGTTCTCGATCGGCTCCTCGCCGACGGCGCCGGCGAGCGCGGCCGGGATCGTGGCGGCGAAGATCCACCATGCGATCCGCTGGTCGTCGGTTCGGATCGAGCGTTGAGCCACCGAGCGGAACCAGGCGGCGGCGTAGCGGACGACGTCGGCCCAGAAATAGACGACCACCGCGACGAGCGTCCCCAGATGGAGCGCCACGTCGAATGTCTTGTTGAAGCTCGGGTGCGCTTCGAGGTAGTGCCAGTCCGCAATCCACGGCACGAGGATCAGGTGCCCCGATGACGAGATCGGCAGCAGCTCCGTCATCCCCTGCGTGACCCCGAGGACGAACGCCTGCCAGTTCGAGAGGCGGCCCGCCTGCTCGCCGACGTCCGCGAAGGAGAGGATTGCCGCAACTAGGAGGAGGAGCGCCGCCGCGCCGTACACCCAGCGCGGACGCAGATGCCGCCGCGGCTCGGCTGCTGAGGCGGCCGTGGCGCTCACGGCGGCACGGTAGCAGCGCGTGCCCGGACGGCTCGGAAGGTGGACTCGTTGCCTGCCGCGACCGTGGGCGGCAGGGCCGGTGCGGGTACGACCCGGCGCTCTGGACCTGCTTCCTCTCGACTACGGTTCGGTTGTGATGGCGGCGCGCGAGGCAAAGATCGAGCACACGGAGACGGGCATCGTCGTAACCTCGCCCGGCTGGTTCGTCGTGAACATGGCCGACTGCCGGTGGACGCGCGACGACCGGGGCGGCGAGTGGTCGATTTACGGCGACCCCGAGGGCGAGTTCGAGCAGTACGGAATCGGCATCCACGTGCTCCATCCGGGCCAGACGAACGGCCTCTACCACTCCGAGAGCGTGCAGGAGGACTTCCTCCTCCTCTCGGGCGAGTGCCTGCTGCTGATCGAAGAGGAGGAGCGCCACCTGAAAGCGTGGGACTTCATGCACTTCGCCCCCGGAACGCGGCACATCTGTATCGGCGCCGGCGACGGGCCGTGCGCGATCCTGATGGTCGGCGCCCGCGGTCCCGGCAAGAAGCTGCACTACCCGGTCACCGAGCTGGCGGTGAGGTACGGCGTTGCCGCGCCCGAGGAGACCGACGACGCGCGGCAGGCCTATCGCGCGACGCCGCGCAACTTCCAGAGCGTCAAGGCGACGTGGCCGATCTAGCCGCGGCTGCACTCCGTACGGCCACGCTCACGCTCCTGCCGTAATCCCGCCGCCGTAGGCTTCACCCACCGTGGACGAGCACGTGCTGCTCGTTGAAGACGACGCCTCCATCCGCGAGGTGGCGACGCTCGGCCTCGAACAGGCGGGGCTCCGGGTCACCGCGGTGGGAGACGGTCGCGAAGCGCTGCAGCGCTTTGGGGAGGGCGGCATCGACGTGGTGGTGCTCGACGTGATGCTGCCGTCGCTGGACGGCTTCGAGGTCTGTCGCGAGATCCGCCGCGACAGCACGACCCCGATCGTGATGCTCACCGCTCGCAGCGAGCTCCACGACGTCGTCGTGGGACTCGAGCTCGGCGCCGACGACTACGTCACGAAACCGTTCGAGCTGCCGGAGCTGGTCGCGCGGCTGAAGGCGGTGCTGCGGCGGGCGGCACCGGTGGACGGCGGCGGCACGCTTACCGCCGGCGGCCTCGAGATCGACCCGCAGGCGTTCACGGTGCGGAGGCGCGGTGAGGAGCTCGCGCTCACCGCGACCGAGTTCCGGCTCCTGCTCGAGCTCGCCCGCCGCCCGAAGCAGGTGTTCACACGCCAGCTGCTGCTCGAGCTCGTTTGGAACTACGACTACCTCGGCGACTCGCGCCTCGTCGACGCGGCGATCCAGCGGCTGCGCGCGAAGGTGGAGGACGACCCGAAGCAGCCTGCCCTGATCAAGACGGTGCGCGGCGTCGGCTACCGCTTCGACGCAGGCTCGTGACACTGCGTCGCCGGCTGACGGTCGTGCTCGCCCTCGCGGTCGGGCTCTCGGGGGCCGCGCTCGCCGCGGGTTCGTACTTCGTCGTGCGCCACAACCTGCTCGCCGACTCGGTCGATTCGGCGGTGGTGCAGACACGCCGCAACCTCGAAGTGGCGCGCGCCTTACGCGCGGAGGACGCCCAGACGCTGATCGAGCAGTACGAAGGGCGGGGCGACTTCCAGAGCGTCGTGACGCGCGGCGGCCACGCCTACCTCTCCGGCCTCGTCACCGCGCGGTCGGTGCCCGCCAGCCTGCGAGCGCTCGTGCGCCGCGGCGAGCTCGGGTACCAGCGGACGACGGTAGCGGGCAAGCAGTACCTGGTGACAGGCGCGCCCGCGGCGAACCGCACCCGCGTCTTCTTCTTCTTTGCCGAGGACGACCTACGGCACGAGCTCGCGGTGCTGAGGAACATCCTGCTCGTCGGTGTCGGGCTGCTCGTGCTGCTGGCGGCGCTCGCCGGCGTGGTGCTCGCGCGGAGCGCGCTGCGGCCGGTCGCGCGGGCGAGCGACGCCGCGCACTCGCTCGCCGAGGGCTTGCTCGAGACGCGGCTGCCGGTCGAGGGCCAGGACGAGTTCGGCGCCTGGGCGCAGTCGTTCAACGAGATGGCGGCCGCGCTCGAGGCGAAGATCGAGTCGCTCTCGGCTGCCGAGGCGCGCGAGCGGCGCTTCACGGCCGACGTGGCGCACGAGCTGCGGACGCCGCTGACGGCGCTCGTCGGCGAGGCTTCGCTACTGGCCGAGCACCTCGAGCGGATGCCGCCGGAATCGCGGCGGCCCGCGGAGCTCCTGATCGCCGACATCGCGCGCCTGCGCCGGCTTGTCGAGGACCTGATCGAGATCTCTCGCTTCGACGCGGGCGCGGAGAGCGTCCACACCGAGGACGTCGACCTTCGCGCGCTCGTCGACGCAACGCTGCGTGCGCGCGGCTGGCACGAGCGCGTGCGGGTCGAGGGCGATGGCCGCGAGCTTCGCAGCGACCCGCGCCGGCTGGAGCGAATCGTCGCGAACCTCGTTGGCAACGCGCTCGAGCACGGCGGCTCGGAGGTGACGGTGCTGCTCGGCGCCGACGGAATCGAAGTCGCGGACGACGGGCCGGGGATTCCGGCCGAGCACCTGCCTCACCTGTTCGAGCGGTTTTACAAGGCAGACGAGGCACGGAGCAGCGAGGGCACCGGGCTCGGCCTCGCGATCGCGCAGGAGAACGCACGTCTGCTCGGCGGCCGGGTCGAGGTGGAGAGCGCACCCGGGAACGGCAGCCGCTTCAGCCTCCAGCTGCCCGTTACAGAGTCGTTACACGACGGTGACACCGCCGTTGCGCGTTCAGGCGAGCCTGTCGATGGAACGCAGGTATTCGGCAGCGGCGTCGAAGGGAGCAGACCGTGAGGACGCTACTCGTGCTGGCAGGACTGGCGGCCGTCGCGGTCGCGGGGTTCGTCCTCGCCGGCTGCGGCGCCGAGTCCGCGGTGTCGCTCGGCAAACCGCTTCCGGCGACGACCACCGCGCCGGAGCAGACGGGGACCTCGACGAGCAGCTTCTCGTTCGAGATCTGGCTCGCGCGCGACGACAGCCTCGTCGCGGTGCGCCGCTCAGACGAGGCGACCCCGCTCGTCGCCACGACCGCCGTGAAGTCGCTCGTCTCCGGCCCGACCGACGAGGAGCGCGCGATGGGTTTCGTCAGCGCAGTGCCGCCGGCGACGCGTCTGCTCGGCATCGCGATCCACGACGGGATCGCGAGCGTCGACCTGACCTCCGCCTACGAGTCCGGCGGCGGCTCGCGCTCGATGCAGATGCGGCTCGGGCAGGTCGTCTACACGCTGACCCAGTTCCCCACGGTGCAGAAGGTGCGCTTCAGCCTCGACGGCGCGCCAGTCGACGTCTTCTCCAGCGAGGGGATCGTGCTCGACCACGCCGTCGGTCGTAAGGACTACGGCGACCTGCTACCCGCGATCACGATCGCGAAGCCATCGGCCGGTGATCGCGTCACGAGCCCGGTGACCGTCAGCGGCAGCGCGAACGTCTTCGAAGCGAACGTCACGGTGGAGATCCTCAATTCGTCCGGCGACGTCGTCGGCAAGACTTTCGCGACCGCAACCTGCGGGACCGGCTGCCGCGGCACCTACTCGGTTGCGGTGACCTACGAAGTCGCCAGGGAGCAGCGCGGGACGATCGTCTTGCACGACGACGACGCGGCCGGAGTGGGCCACCCGCCGCACGACGTGCGTGTGCCGGTCACGCTCGCGCCGTAGCGCCGAGCCACTCCGCGAGCGGCGCTAGCGCCTCCTCGAGCCGCGCGGTGTCGCCCCAGGCGCCGAGCAACTCGAGCGTCCCGCTCTTGCGGTCGAGGCGCGGCTCGGCGCGCCCGGGCAGACGGTCGCCGACGAGCAGCGGCAGCACGTAGTAGCCGTGCTCGCGCTTGGCCCTCGGCACGTACATCTCGAGCCGGTAGTAGAAGCCGAAGAGCGCCTCGGCGCGTTTGCGATCGTGGATCAGGCGGTCGAACGGCGAGAGCAGCGTCGCGCGGTCGGGCACTGGTTCGTCGCTCACGTCAGGGTGGGCGATCCAGTTGCCGCCCTCGCGCCAGACGCCGAGCGCGCGCTGCCGCCGCCGCTCGAGCTCGCGCTCGGCCTCGCGCCAGGACAGCGACTCGGTCTCGGGGAAGACGCGCTCGGGCAGGTCCCAGACGCGGAGCTTTCCGACGCGGCCGGCGACGGCGATCTCGCCACGCGCGGCGAGGATGTCGAGCATCAGGCGCACCTGGCGATCCCCCCACCAACGGTGCTCGTGGCCGCGCGGCATCAGCTCCTGCTCGAACTGGCGCGAGAGCAACGGACCCTTTGCGTCCAGCTCGCGCAGGATGTGGCGGCGGAAGCGGGCGTTCTCGCGTAGGAACTGGCGCACCCACTCGTCGCGCTTGAGCTTCCCGCCGCGCCGGCGGCGCGCCATCCGCGCGCGCTGCAGCGGCAGGTCCTCGATGGGATAGATGAAGGCGTCGTACTCGAACAGCTTCCGCTCCTCCCAGAGCAGGCGGTCGAGCTCGGTCGCGTCGAAGGGGCCGAGCCGGCTGAAGAGGACGAGCTGCTGCGGCGTCGCGATCGTGGCGATCGGGTCCATCTGCAGGAAGCCGAGCTGCCGCACGGTCTCGAGCACGCCCGTCGCCAAGCCGTCGAGAAGCTGCGCCCGCACGGCGATCCGGCGCGCCTGCTCCTCAGAGACGACCCGCCGCGTCAAAGGTCGAGCCGGGCTTCTTCGAGGTCGAGGTCGCGAACGACGCGCCGCATCACGTCGTCGTCGATTCGCCGCTGGCGGCGCAGGTCGTGCACCGCCTGCCGCTCGGCGTCGAGCAGTTCGCGCCGCAAGCGCTGGAATGCCAGCGACCGGTCCTCGGCCGCGCCTGCGCCGTCGCTGTCCGGCTCGATGCGGTCGCGAAAGCGCTGCTGGCGGAAGCCGTACATGCCGCGGATGCGCTCGGCCGTGTCCTCGCGCACCCAGTCCTCCTCGACGAGCTCCTCGAGGCGCGCCAGCCCGGCCTCGGCCGCGTAGATGCGGGCCTTGGCCTCCTCCTTCTCCTCGAGCCCGTCGTCCTCGAGGTCGAGCACGCGGATCAGCCCCGGAAGCGTCAACCCCTGGAGGACGAGGGTGACCAGGATGACTCCGAACGTGAGGAAGATGATCAGGCCGCGGTCAGGGAAACCGTTCCCGGCCTCTGTCGTGAGCGGGATCGAAAGCGCCGCCGCGAGCGAGACGGCGCCCCGCATCCCCGACCACGCGATCACGACCTTCGCCTGCCACGAGGGCGCGGGGTCGTCCTCGCGCGCGCGCGCGCTGACCCGCGCCACGATGTACGTGACGAGCAGCCAGGCGGCTCGCGCGCCGATCACGACCGCGCTGACGAGGGCGGCGTAGCCGATCAGCGTCAGCGTCGAGCGGCCGGAGAGCGAGTCGAGGATCGACGGCAGCTGCAGGCCGACGAGCGCGAACAGCAGCCCGTTCAGCAGCAGGAAGACGATCTCCCACACGGCTTGGCCCTGAAGCCGCGTTTGCGCAGTCGTCAGCTCGGGCGTGTGCCAGCCCATGTAGATGCCGACGGTCACCGCCGCGAGCACGCCCGAGACGCCGAGCGCCTGCGCCGGCAGGTAGCCGAAGTAGCCGCTCAGCAGCGCGACGGTGATCTCGACCGGGGGGTTGTCGAGCCGGCGGCGCAGCTGGCGGATCACATAGCCGACGCCGAGGCCGACGGCGATGCCGCCGCCGACGATCCAGACGAACCGCCACGAGGCCTCGAGCATCGAGAAGCTGCCGGTCACGACCGCTGCGACGGCGAACCTGTACGCGACGAGCGCGGTGCCGTCGTTGACGAGGCTCTCACCTTCGATCAACCCGATCAGCCGTCGCGGCAAGCCGAGGCGCTGCGCGATCGACGTCGCCGCCGTCGGGTCCGTCGGCGAGACGATCGCGCCGAGCACGAAGGCCGGCGCCCAGCCGAGACCGGGGATCACGGCGTGCGCGGCGACCGCGACGGCGACCGCCGTCAGCAAGACGAGGCCGACCGCGAGCAGGCTGATCGCCTTGACGTTCGTGCGCAGCTCGCGCAGTGAGGTGAAGAACGCCGCGCCGTAGAGCAGCGGCGGCAGCACCGCGACGAGCACGAGGTCCGGTGAGAGCTGGACCTGCGGCGCGCCCGGCAGAAAGCCGACGCCGACGCCGCCGAGCACGAGCAGGATCGGGTAGGGCACACGAACGAACTGCGAGAGGGCGATGGCGATGAGCCCCGCGGCGAGCAGCGCGGCGAGGAGCGCGCTGTCGCCCGCGCTGAAGCTCATCGTGAGCATGCGGGCGAGCCTAGCGCCCGCGGCGTGAACGCCCGTGCCGTGCGGTGGCTTCGCGCAGGCGGTTTGCGAGCTCGTCCGTCAGTTGCCCGCGACGCAGTCGCCAGGACCAATTGCCCTCGCTGCGCCCGCGTTGGCTGCGGGACGAATGGGCGCGGCTCGTCCGCTCGCTCGGGCGTCGAGCGGCCGCCGACTGCTGCAGGACCGGCGCGTCGAGTCGCTCGTCGAGCGGCTGCGGCCGCTCGGCCGGACGATCGCGCTCGGCCAGCTGTTGCTGAAGCTGACGTCCCCCGGCGTGCCCGACATCTACCAGGGCGACGAGCTCGAGGCGCTCGCGCTCGTCGACCCGGACAACCGGCGGCCGGTCGAGTGACCGCTGCGGGAAGGTCTGCTCAACGACCGGCGCGAGCCGAAGCTCAACCTCACGCAGAAGGCGCTCGAGCTGCGCGCTCGCCGCCCTGACGCCTTCACCGGCGCCTACGAGCCCGTCGACCTCGGCGCCGAGGCTTGCTCGTTCACCCGCGGCGGGGAGGTCCTGGTCGTGGTTCCCGTGCGCGACGTCGAGCTCCCGGATCCGCGCCCCGGCTGGCGTGAGGTTGTCCCGGGGCTCTACGAGGGATGACGGCGAAGCGCGCCTGGACGGCCGGCTGGCTCGGCGGGTCCGTGCTCGGCGTCGTCAACGGCGTGATCCGCGAGCTGACGTACAACGATCGCTTCGGCGACCGCACAGCGCACCAGCTCTCGGCGGTCTCGCTCTCGGCGCTCCTGGGCGGCTACTTCGTCGTGCTCCAGCAGCGCTGGCCGATCCCGACCCGGCGCGAGGCGCTCGCGATCGGCGCGACGTGGCTGGCGCTGACGGCAGCGTTCGACTTCGGCTTCGGCGACTACGCCGACCGCAAGCCATGGGAGGAGCTGCTGCGCGACTACGACCTGCCGAGCGGTCGCGTGTGGCCGCTGGTGCTGCGTGGATCGCGAGCGGCCCCGCCGTCGCGCGCGAGCTCAGTGGATGACGATCGCCCGGCTCGTAACGTTCGCGGGCAGCCAGACGATCCGGAAGCGCGTGCCCTTCGCTGCGCGGACGATGCGCGTGTAGGAGCCGCGCGCGTTCGTCAGCGCGAGGGGCCCGACCGCCCGCCAGCGGTCGGTGTCGCGGCGCTGCAGCTGGTAGTGCGCGGCACCGGATCCTGGCCGTACCTGGCCCCAGATCGTCGTCCACCGCCCGCGCCGCCGCGCCGCCACGATCGGGAGCCGGAACGAGTTGAACGACGGTTTGGCCACACCGCCGGCCGTGATCAGTCCGCTCTGCCAGCCGTTCAGCTGCGGCTCGTCCTGGACCATGAACTGCACGAGCATGTCGACGAGCGGCGAGGTCTCCACGCGCAGCGCGGCCTCGGCGAGGTACTCCGCCTGGAGCCGCAACGAGACGCCGAACGGGTCGGGCGGGTTCGTCTGGTAGCCGTACTCGGTGAGCCAGATCCGCTTGGGGCCGAAGTCGCGCTTCACCTCACGGACGAGCCGCGGCAGGTTTGCCAGCGTGAGGACTCCCCTGCAGAAGCGGCAGACGCCGCGAGCGAACCCGAACGGGCTCTCGCCCCGGGTGATCGGGTACGGGTGGTGCGAGTAGACGTCGAGGCGTGGGCGTGCGGCGCGCATCCCGCGCATGAACGCCACGGGCGAGAGCCCGGTCGATGTTCCGCGCGGCGACGTCGCTCCCCCGGCCACGCGGTTCGCCGGGTTGAGCGCGTGCAGCGCCACGTAGGTCGGGTTCAGGAGCCGTTGGACATAGAGGCGCGGCGAGACCGGGATCAGGAAGGCGTTCAGGTTGGGCTCGTTCCAGATCTCCCACCGCCGCACCCATGGATAGCGGCGCGCGAGCGCGACTGCGAACGCTGCCAGGGACGACCTGCTCGCCGGCACGTCGCGCGGACGCCTTGCGCGGCTGGCCCAAGCGGGCGTCCGGTACAGCGTCGCCAACACGTCGATCCGGTGCGCGTGCAGTGCGCCGAGGACGCGGTCGGTGCTCCTCCAGTCGTAGGCGGGGTCGCCGGGGTTAGCGGCGTGTAGTGGCTTCCGTGGTGCGATCTGCCGCCAGTTGACCATGTAACGGACGAGCTTCGCCCCGAGCTCGTCGAGTGTCGCGAGCCGAGCCTCGAGCTGCGGGCCGGCGGAAAGGTAGGCGCCGTCCTGGATGCCGTAGCGGGCGGAGGTCGACGCGACGGCCGCGGGCGCGACGAGCGAGAGGGCGGCTGCCGCTGTGCCTACGAGCGCGAGGAGCCCGGGCTTCGCCATCACACGATCATCCCGCGCGCGAGCATGCGTTGCGTAAGCGCCGTGTAAGGATCTCCTGAGGCATTCTTGGGCGCATGAGCCCGGAGCGCGCAATCAGGCTGAGCGGAGTTGTGAAGCGCTATGGCCGGATCACGGCCGTCGACGGTCTCGACCTCGACGTCCCGACCGGCACCTGCGTCGGCCTGCTCGGCCCGAACGGCGCGGGTAAGTCGACGACGATGCGGATGCTGACGGCGCAGGCGATCCCCGACGAGGGCGAGCTCGAGGTCCTCGGCTTCCGGCTGCCGCACGACTCGAAGGCGGCGCGCGCGCAGTGCGGTGTCGTGCCACAGCTCGACAACCTCGACGTGACGCTGACGGTCGAGCAGAACCTGCTCGTCTTCTCGCACCTGTATCGGATCCCGCGACCGGAGCGGCGCGAGGCGATCGAGCGGTCGCTCGAGCTGGCGAACCTCGTCCATCGCCGCGGCGACAAGGTCGACAAGCTCTCGGGTGGGATGCGCCGGCGGCTGCTGATCGCGCGTGCGCTCGTGCACCGGCCGCGCCTCGTCCTCCTCGACGAGCCGACCGTCGGCCTCGATCCCCAGGTGCGTCAGGAGCTCTGGGCGCTGATCGACGCGCTCCGCTCCGAGGGCACGACGATCCTGATGTCGACGCACTACATCGAGGAGGCACAGCGCCTCGCGGACACCGTGCTGATCATGTCCCACGGCCGGGGCGTCGCCGCCGGGCCGCCGGCGGAGCTCGTGCTCGAGCATGCCGGCCACGAGGTGATCGAGGTCTACGGAGCACCCGCGCGGCTGGCCGAGGTGCAGGCGGAAGCGGCGGAGGCCGGCCTGCGGACGCGGCGGACCGGCACGAGCATCTCGATCCTCGGCGTCGACGGCGACGGCCGCGGCTTCGAGGGCGAGCGGCGCCCCGCGAATCTCGAGGACGTCTTCGTGCTGCTGACGGGCGAGGAGATCGAGTGATGGCGGCGCGAAGCGAGACGCCGCGGCTCGGCCGCCTGGAGCGCCCCGCGCTGACCGGGGTGCTCGTGCGCGAGGTCGTCAACTTCTCGTCCTACTGGCGCTCGAGCACCTTCTCGTCGACCGTCGAGCCGACGATCTACCTGCTCGCGTTCGGCTTCGGCTTCGGCTCGCTCGTCAGCCGGATCGGCGGCTACCGCTACGTCGAGTTCGTCGGCACCGGAACCGTCGCGACGGCGGTTCTGTTCTCCTCGGCCTTTCCGGCGATGTTCGGCACGTTCGTCAAGTACAAGTTCCAGCGCACCTACGACGCGATCCTCGCTGCGCCGGTCGACACGGAGGAGCTCGTCAGCGCCGAGGCGCTCTGGATCGCGAGCCGGGCGGCGGTCTACGGCTGCGTCCCGATGCTGGTCGCGATGGTCTTCGGCCTCGACCCCTCCTGGGGGATGCTGCTGGTGCCGTTCATCGCCTGGCTCTCGGGCCTCGGCTGGGCCTGCTTCGGCGTGATGATCGCCGGCTTTGCCTCGTCCTTCGAGAACTTCAACTACGTCGTCAGCGCCGTGCTGACGCCGCTCTTCCTCGTCGCAGGGACGTTCTTCCCGCTCGACACCCTGCCGCGGTGGGCGCAGATCCTCGGCGAGCTCAACCCGCTTCACCATTGCGTGCAGCTCGTGCGGGACGCGGTCTTCCTGAACCTGAGCTGGATCGACCTGCTGCGTGTCGGCTATCTCGCCGTCTTCGCGTTCGTTCTCTGGCGCGTCGCGATTCGCGCGATGGAGCGCAAGCTCGTCGACTGAAAAGGCGCCGCGGAAGCGCGGAACGCTAGGTCGAGACCTGGATCTCGTCGGCCAGCTGGCGCGAGATCGCGGCGCGGCGGCGAGCGCGAACCGTGACGGGGCCGGCGAACGGCTCGGACCGGACGAGCTCGATCGTCTGCCCTGGCACGAGGCCCAGATTCGCCAGGTAGCGGAGCAGGTCGGCGTCGCTGTCGGGAATCCGCTGCACCGTCGCCCGGTCGCCGGGGCGGAGCGCCGTCAGGCTGCGGGACTCGACGTGCAGAATCCTGAGCGCGGCGTTTGGGATCGGGTCCCCGTGAGGGTCCTCCGTCGGCGATCCGAGGGCGTTGTCGATCTGCTCCTCCAGCCGCTCGGAAAGCGCATGCTCCAGCCGGTCGGCCTCGGCATGCACCACGTCGAGGTCGAGCGCGAGCGTCCTCGCCAGGTAGAGCTCGAGCAGCCGGTGGTGGCGGAGGAGCTCGAGCGCGAACCGCTCGCCCCGCGCTGTGAGCCGGACACCACGGTACGGCTGGTGGTCGACGAGCCCGCGCACCGCGAGCTTCTTGACCATCGCGGTCGCCGAGGGCGGCTTGACCCCCATCCGCCGGGCCAGCGTCGTCGTCTTCACCCGTGCGCCCTCCCCCTGCAGCTTGTAGATCTCGCGCAGGTAGTCCTGCAGCGCATCGCTCAGCTCGGCGACGCCGGGCACGTCACGCCACCAGCAGCCCGGTGACGTACATGACCGCGATCCCGGCCAGGTAGCCGCCGATCACGTGGCCCGAGCGCAGCCCGCCCGGCGCGCGGCGGGCGACGTAGCGGACGACCTCGACCACGACCTGGAGCGCGGCCCCGACCGCGAGCGCGAAGAACAGGACGCCGAGGACGTCGCTCGTGATGAAGCCGCCGATCCAGGCGCCGAGGATCGCGGGCCCGCCCGCTACGACGGCCAGGACGGCCAGCCGGACGACTCGTACGCGCGCGCCGTCCGCGATCGGGGCGGCGATGCCCAGGCCCTCCGTCACGTTGTGCACCATGAAGCCGACGATCAGGAACGTGCCGAGCGCCAGCTCGCCGATCGCGATCGAGGAGCCGATCGCCAGACCTTCGCCGAGGTTGTGCAGCCCGATCCCGATCGCCACCAACGTCGCCAGCGCCACGCCCTCCAGCGGCGCGCCGCGGTCGCGTCCGCCTGCCGCCGAAAACCGCTGCGAAACGAAGGTCAGCACGAGATAGCTCGCGGCGACGCCGAGCAGGATCAGCCCGGGTCCCTGGAAGCCGCTTGGCAGACCCGCCTGGAGGTCGAGCGCCTCCACCAGCGCGTCGAGGGCGAGGAAGCTGAGCAGGCCGGCGGTCAGCGCCATGAACGTCACGATCCAGCGCGCGCCGGCGTTGCGAAGCGACGGCAGCCAGCCGAGGCCGAGGGCGACGGGGACGATGCCGACGAGGAAGCCGATCAGCGCGTAACCCAGGAAGCCTTTCGGCGACGGGCCGCGCGTCTCGACCGCGGCTGGGACGTCGAACGTCGTCTGGATCCCGGTCGAGCTGGTCACCCCGACCGTGTACGGGTCGTCCTCGACCCACTGGAACGGAACGATGATCGTGCTCGAGCGCAACCGCCCGAGCTCCCTCGGGCCGTCGAGCCGGAACGGCACGACGCCGTCGTCGACCGTGACGGTCGCGATCGTCAGTTTCGGCCGCTGCGGGTTCGTCACGCGGATCCGGATCTCGCCCGGCGCGAACTCCACACGCCGGATGTCGAACTGGTCGGCGGGTGGAGGGGCCCGGCCGACGAGGTCGAGCAGCGAGCTGCCCCTCGCGGCGAAAACGGCCACCACGCCCACGAGCAGCAGGAGCGGCAGGAGCGCCCAGAACCGCCACGCGCCCGAGAGCCCGGGCGCCGCGGAGTCCATCAGTCCACGACCTCGAAGAAGCCCATCCAGCCGAGCTCCGTGAACTCGGACTGGTGCGCGTGGAACATGAAGCGGCCGGTGTTCGCGAAGTCGATCTCCACGATCCCCCGCTGGCCCTGACAGAGCATCACCGTGTCCGTGTACTCGAAGTGGTCGCTCGAGCCGGTCGGGTAATAGCGGAAGAAGTCGCCGTGCAGGTGGAACGAGTTGATCGGGTCGAACTCGGTCAGGTTCGCGAGATAGATGCGCACCGTCTGCGAGCGCCGCACCCGGATCGGGTACTTGGCGTAGTAGAAGGCCGGGCCGTTGACGCCGTAGAAGTTGTTCTCGCCGTCACCGTCGGTGTCGAAGCCGTTGAGCACCATCACGAGCTCCTGCGCAGGCCGCCGTGGCTCGGGCGGATCGATGATGAAGGCGCCGTAGAGCCCCTTCGCGATGTGCTTCTTGAGCGGAGTCGAGTGGCAGTGGTAGAGCTGCATCCCGTACGGGCGCGCCGGGAACTCGTACGTGAAGCTGCCGCCGGGCTCGACGATCTCGAAGACGCCGTCCATGTCGGACGGGTGGATGCCGTGGAAGTGGATCGTGTGCGGGTGGGAGCCGCCGTTCGTGAAGTTGACCCGCAGGATGTCGTCCTCGGTTGCGCGGATCACCGGTCCGGGTGCCGTGCCGTTGTAGGTCCAGCCCGAGAAGAAGACGCCGCTCGCCACCTCGAGCTCGCGGTCGGCGGCCGCAACGTTGTACTCGCGCACGCGGCCGGGCTTGTGCGGGAGCGCGGGCGGGGGGTAGAGGAGTGCGTCGAGCGCGTTCGGCCCGCCCGGCGCCGGGGCCTCGTCGCCGGTCATCGCTGCATGAGTGGGCACAGCCATCGGCATCCCCTGGTGATGCGCGTGCGGCGGCGCCGCCTGAGCCGAGGTCTCAAGGGCGAGCTTGGCAAGCGGAACCGCCGCCACGGCAGGTGCGGTGGCCGCTAGCAGCTGCCGTCGTGTCACCCGTGATTTAGGCATAGCTAAAGATTACTTTCGCCGACCCGACGAATGCAAGCCGGAGCGAACCGGACCTGCCGGCGCTGCGAATCACGCGGGAACACCCAAGCCGAAAGGAGCCGCAATGCGTTTGATCCCGACGAAGTTCCATGCGCCGCTCGACTACATCGTCGCCGTCGGCCTGATCGCCGCGCCTTGGATCTTCCAGTTCTCGGAGCACACCGCCGCGACGGTCGTCCCGATCGTGCTGGGGATAGGTCTGATCGCCTACAGCCTGTTCACGAACTACGAGCTGGGCGTCTGGAAGGTTGCGCCGATGGCCGTGCACAACGTGTTCGACATCGTCGCCGGCGCCTTCCTCGCCGCCTCGCCGTGGATCTTCGGCTTCGCCGACGAGTCGGCGAACGTGTGGGCGCCGCACGTGATCGTCGGTCTCGCAGCCGTGTTCCTCGGGCTGACGACGAAGCAGTCCGCCGGCTATTCGTACTCGCGGGACACGGTTCACACCGCCGCGTAGGAACGGGCAATGGCGCGCGGCGCGCTCGCCCGCCGCGCGCCCTTCGCCTGCGAGAGTGGCCCCGCTGTTCGGGCTCGGCGGGCGCTCGTCCGCGAGGGAAACGACATCCGTCGGGCGAGGCCGCTACCCGGGCTCGTGCTCGGCGAGCCAGGCGCTCGCGACCCGCTTGTGCGCCCGCGTCAGCCATGCGCCGACGACCAGGTCGCGCAGCTCGGCGCGCCCGAGCCGCTCGAGCTCTGGAATCCGCACCAGGACCGCCGCGTAGCCGTCAAAGTGGGGCGTCGTGAAGTAGATCCCCCGCCCGTCGCCGAGGATCAGCTCCTTCTCGTCGAGGTCGGCGACGCGGAACATCAGCACGTCGTCGAGGCGCTCGCCGTTCTGGTCGAGCGCATCTGGGCGGCGGCCGCGGTGGCAACAGAAGAGCTTGCCGTGCGCCTTGTAGGCCGGCCGCCCGTCGTCCGAGACCTCTTTCGTCGTCTCGGGAAGGCCGAGTGCGAGCTCGTCGAGATCCGCCATCGTCACCACGGCGCGTCGTAGTATCGCCTCGCGATGGCGTACGACGAAGCGCTCGCCGAGCGGATCCGCGCCCTCGTTGCGAGCCAGCGCGGTGTCGCCGAGCAGAACATGTTCGCCGGGCTCGCGTTCCTCGTCGGCGGCAACCTGGCCGTCGCCGCCAGCGGCCAGGGCGGGATCCTGGTGCGGGTCGACCCCGCCGAGTCGGACGAGCTCGTCGAGACGACGCCGGCCGAGCCGATGGAGATGCGCGGCCGCTCGATTCCGGGCTGGCTGCGCGTCGAGGGGCCGGAGGTCGAGGGGGACGACGAGCTGTCGAAGTGGGTCGAGCGCGGCGTCGGCTACGCCCGCTCGCTGCCGCCGAAGCGGTAGCGCCATCCTGGCTGCGTACCCTGGAGCCCGATGGGCATGTACTTCCACTCGTCGCGGGAGGAGCCGGAGCGGCCGGCCGACCCGGCCAAGCGCCGTGCGAACCTGCTGCGCATCGGGCCGCTCTTCAAGCCGTACAAGCTGCGGCTCGGCGGCCTCCTGCTCCTGATCGTCGTCACGGCGGGGCTCGGCGTCGTCCCCGCGTTCCTGCTCAAGCACGTGCTCGAGGCGATCGGCCGCAACGACACGACGGCACTGTCGTGGAACGCCGTCGGGATGATCGCGATCGCGATCGTCACCGGCGCGCTCGGCGTGATCCAGACGCTGCTCTCGAACCAGGTGGGGCAGCGCGTGATGCACGACATGCGTGCGTCGGTCTTCCGCCACCTCCAGCGCCTGTCGCTCGCGTTCTTCACGCGCACGCGGACGGGTGAGGTGCAGTCGCGCATCTCGAACGACATCGGCGGCGTGCAGAGCGTCGTCACGAACACGGCGACGTCGATCGCCTCGAACGTGACGACGGTCGTCGCCACGATGGTCGGGATGCTGCTGCTCAGCTGGCAGCTCGCGCTCTTCGCGTTCGCGCTGCTGCCGGTCTTCGTGCTGCTGACGCGGCGGGTCGGCAACGAGCGGCGCAAGATCGCGAAGACGACGCAGGAGACGCTGGCCGACATCTCGAGCCTCGTGCAGGAGTCGCTGTCGGTGTCAGGCATCCTGCTGGGGAAGACGATGGGCCGCGGCGCCGAGCTGGCCGACCGCTTCGAGTCCGATTCACTCCGCCTCGCCGAGCTCGAGGTGCGCCAGCGGATGGCGGGGCGGTGGGTGATGGCGTCGATCCAGACGAGCTTCGCGATCATGCCGGCGGCGGTCTACTGGTTCGGCGGCCTGGCCCTCGCGAGCGGCTCGCAGGCCATCTCGATCGCAACCCTCGTCGCCTTCACGACTCTGCAGACGCGGCTCTTCTTCCCCGTCGGCTCGCTGCTCGGGGTCGGCCTGGACGTCCAGACCTCGCTCGCGCTCTTCGACCGGATCTTCGAATACCTCGACCAGCCGGTCGACATCGAGGAGAAGCCCGACGGGCTCGGCGAAGGTCGCGCCGGTGACGTCGTTTTCGACCAAGTCTGGTTCCGCTACGACCAGGACTGGACGCTGCAGGAGGTCTCGTTCACCGTGCCGCACGGGACGACGACGGCGCTCGTCGGCGAAACCGGCTCCGGTAAGACCACGCTCGGCTATCTGGCGGCGCGCCTCTACGACGTCACCCGCGGCGCGATCACGATCGACGGCGTCGATCTGCGCGACCTCAGCTTCGCCGCGCTCAGCGGCCTCGTCGGCGTCGTCTCGCAGGAGACGTACCTGTTCCACGAGTCGGTGCGCGAGAACCTGCGTTTCGCGAAGCCCGACGCAACCGACGCGGAGATCGAGGGCGCGGCCGAGGCCGCGCGGATCCACCACGTGATCGCCGCGCTGCCTGACGGCTACGACACCGTCGTCGGCGAGCGCGGTTACCGCTTCTCGGGCGGTGAGAAGCAGCGCATCGCGATCGCGCGCACGATCCTGCGCAACCCGCCGATCCTGGTGCTCGACGAGGCCACGAGCTCCCTCGACACCGCGACGGAGCGGCTGGTGCAGGAAGCGCTCGACCGCCTCTCGGCCGGCCGGACGACGATCGCGATCGCACACCGTCTCTCGACGGTCCGAGACGCCGACCAGATCATTGTCCTCGACCACGGCCGAGTGGTCGAGACCGGCCGCCACGACGAGCTGCTGGCGGCCGGCGGTCGCTACGCCACGCTGGCCGCGCGCGACGCCGAGCTCGTCAGCGCCTAGTCGTAGAGCGAGCGACCCGCGCCCGGTGCGGCGTTCGCGCCGTACGGCTCGACGTCCTCGAGGTATCCCGGTTGCGCCTCGACGCGCCCGAACCAGGCCCGAAGCTGCGAGTACGGCCGCAGGTCGATCCCCGCCTCGTCGGCCCGGTGCGTGTATGCGTAGAGCGCGATGTCGGCGATGGTGTACCGGCCGCCGGCGAAGAACTTGCGCGTCGAGAGATGGTCTTCCAGGAGGCGCAGCACCTCCAGCACGCCATTCTTTCGGCTGACCGCTTCCGGGTCGGTCGGCGTCAGCCGTCCGACGAGGAGCCTGAAGCGAAGGCCTGCGATCGTCGGGATCACGTCCGTCTGCTCGTAGACGAGCCAGCGCATGACCTCCGCGAGCGCGAACGGGTCGTCGGGCAGGAAGCGCCCCCCGTGGCCGAGGTAGACGAGGATCGCGTTCGATTCCGGCAGAAAGCGGCCGTCGGCCTCGAGGACGGGCGTCGTCCGCAGCGGGTTGATCGCGGCGTACTCGTCGGTCAGCGTGTCGCCGTCGAAGATGTCGATCGGCACGCGCTCGTACGGCAGCTCCAGCTGCGCCAACAGGAGCCGCACCTTGTAGCAGTTGCAGGAGGCGTAGTAGTCGTAGAGCCGCAGTCGATCCATCGGCGCTCCTTCGGGTCGCGGTGAGTCTTGAAACGTCTGCGGAGCGCCAGACGTGAGGTAGCGTCCGCGCCGTGGTGATCGTCATCCTGATCGTCGTCGTCCTCGCGCTGCTGCTGGCCGGCGCGCTCATCGGGCTCGCCTTCGAGCTCCTCTGGCTCGCGATCACCGGGCTGATCATCGGCGCGCTGGGGCGCCTCGTGCTTCCGGGCAGGCAGCAGATCGGGCTGCTCGCAACCGCCCTGATCGGGATCGCCGCGAGCCTCCTCGGCGGCATCCTGGCCGACCTCTTCGACGCCGGCTGGATCGTCCGCCTACTCGTCGCGGTCGCGCTGGCCGCGATCGGCATCACGCTCTACGGGTCTTCCGACTTCGGCCGCCGCCGGCTCGACCGCGCCTAGGCGTTGCACCGGCTGACGAGGCAGCAGGCCGGCGCGTCGTCGTGCGCGCGCAGCTGCTCGCGTCGCCGCGTCCGACCGAGCTGGTGCAGGTCGTCCAGCAGCTGACCCTGCTGCAGATCGACCCGACCAATGCGATCGCGCCGAGCGCCGACCTCGTCGCGTGGAGCCGCCTCGGCTCGTCGTACCGGCGCGAGCAGCTCAAGCAGGCGCTCGAGCGGGATCGCACGCTCGTCGAGCACAACGCCCTGATCCGACCGATGGGCGACATCGGCCTCTACCTCGCCGGTGCGCGGACGGCGCGTAACGCGCGTGGGTGCGCGACAACGAGCGCTTCCGGCGCGACATCCTCAAGCTGCTCCGCCGCTCGGGGCCGCTCAGCTCGCGCGACATCCCGGATACGTGCGTGGTGCCGTGGGTTTCGACCCGTTGGACGAACAACCGGAACGTCACGTAGATGCTCGAGTTCCTGCTGATGCGCGGCGAGGTTGCGATCTCGGGCCGCATCGGCCGCGGGCGCCTGTGGGACCTCGCCGAGCGCGTGTACCCGGGCCGGCGTCGCCGTTCCCTCGGTCGGCGAGGCGGAGCGGATCAAGAACGAGCGACGCCTCGCCTCCCTCGGAATCGCGCGGCAGAAGGAACGGCGATGCCGATCGAGCCGGTGATCGTCGGGGAGGCCGGCGAGCCGGCCGTCGTCGACGGCACCGAGGGTGAATGGCGTCGAGCGGTCGCTCCTTCGCGACGAGTTCGAGGTACGGCGCTGCTGTCGCCCTCCGACCGGCTCGTCTACGACCGCGTGCGCGCCAAGGAGCTGTTCAAATTCGAATACATCCTCGAGATGTACAAGCCGGCGGCAAAGCGTCGCTGGGGCTATTTCGCGCTGCCGATCCTCCACGTCGACCGGCTCGTCGGGAAGCTCGACGCGACCGCCGATCGCAAGGCCGGTGTCCTCCGCGTGAACGCGATCCACGAGGACGTCGACTTCACGCGCGCGACGACGGAGGCGGTATGGGTCGAGATCGCCGACCTCGCCGCGTGGCGCGGCCTCGGCGCGGTCGCGTAGCGCGCCCAGGGACGATCTCGGAATGACGTAATCCGGTCAGGCGGCGACCCGTCCCGATCGGCGATTCTCGTCACATGGAGTTGCACAGCGACGGACGGGGCCACCACGCGGAGGTCGGGCAGGCAGTACGACCCGGAGACGGACACGTCGGCGACAGGGCTTTTCTCCCCCACCCTGTCGCCGACATCCGTCGGTTTCGCGTCAAGCACGCGCTCAGGGCAGTCGAGGATGCGCTGATCCTGCTCGACTCGGAGCGCTCGATCGGAGTCCAGGTGTCGGCGCTCGAGCGGATCCGGGACGACCTCCGGGTCCTCCTGCGCCTGGCCGAGGCCGACTGCCGCTGATGAGCGCGCTCGCGGATTCGGTCCACTTCGAGGTCGCCGAGCTCGCGGCGGCGATGCGACTTGCACGCTCCCTCTCGCCGCGATGGATGGTCTCGCTCGAGGAGCACGGCGCCGTGAGCGTGATCACGGCAGTGCTTCGAAGAGAGCCGCACGATCTCGCACTGCTCCTGCGCACCGCGGAAGCCTGGGTCGAAGCCGAATCTGCGTGCGCGATCCGATTCGAGGTCGATGGCCACGAGTATGTCCTCCACGCGGGCGGCGCCGATTGGCGTAGGGCGCCGCAGGCGCATTTCGTATGAGTTGTGAGACCGCCATCCGCCGCGCTCGGCTCCTCGCGGCACGCCGGACGATCGACACGGCAATCGTCGCCGCGCGCTTGAACCGTGAAGACGGCTGCGCTCTGCGCATCTCCGGCCTCGATCGGCTGCGGGAAGACCTCGATGCGGCGCTCGATCTTGTGCAAGATCGTCCAGACCGGATGATGAGCCTGGGTCGAGCGCGCGCGCAGACTCGAGTGCGTGTCGCGTCTGCAAACACTCGGGGGTGACATCCCCGACGCGCTCGAGCGCGTCAGCGTTCCGAGCTACGCCTACGACGAGTACGGGATCATCCGCTGGCTGAACGAAGCGGCGAAACGCCTGGTGGGGGACGTTCGCGGCCGGCAGATCTCCTCCGTCGTGGCCCCGGAAGACACGCGGCGCGCCAAGGAGGCGTTCGCCAGGCACATGGTGGGCAGCGAGGACGTCGAGGGGTCGGTCGTCGTGATCGGCGACGACGGCGATCGCGTCTCGGTGGAGGTCAGCTCGGTCTGCCTCTTCGAGGGCCAGCGCGTGATCGGCGTCTTCGGTCAGATCTCTGACGTCGAGCCGGCGTCGGAGCCGCCCCTCCATCCGCACCTGACGCCTCGGCAGGCGGAGGTGCTGCGCCTCCTGGAACATGGGCGCTCGACCGACCAGATCGCGCAGGAGCTTCATCTGAGCCTCGAGACCGTGCGCAACCACGTCCGCGGCATCCTGCGTGCGCTGGGCGTCCACTCGCGCCTCGAGGCCGTCGCCGTGGCGCGCAAGGAGCACGTCCTCGCAGACTGACGCGGCGCGGCGGCGGTCCGGACAACGCGACACACCCGTTTCGCTAGCGGCCGGGACTGCACCACGGCCGGGCTCTAGCCGTCCCAGACCACCTGGATTTCCCGGTCGAGCGCCGGAAGCGGCAGGGCGCTCGCCTCGGCCTCGATCGCGTCACGCACTCCACGAGAAGGCCGCGCCCAGGCATCGATTCGGACCGTGTGCTGCGTCCTTCTCCAGGTCCCGCAGATTTCGCCTTGCACGAGCATCGCGCCGGGCCACACGCGCGGCGTCCAGAGACGCTGCCTCTGATCCTCCCGAGGAAGGAGCAACTCCCGCTCGGCGCCGTGCAAGAGGAAGTAGGCATCGCCGCTCGGCAGCAGGCGCGCGGGTGCGGCGACCGTCTCGCCGACGCGGATCACCCGCTCGTCCTCGTCGAGCAGCCACTCGTCGCCGAGCGGCGACCGAACCGGCAGGAGCGATCCTTCGAGCGACGTGAACGCCGCAGCCGCCGACCGCCTGGAGATCCCCGCCCAGCGGGCGAAGCCAGTAGCCGTCGCCGGGCCGAAGATGTGGAGGTAGCGCCGGGCGAGCTCGCGACGTGCGTCGGCCGGCTCGATTTCGGCAGCGGCAACCGTCCAGACGATAGGCGCGCGAGCGCCGTCCCAGCGGATGGCGACCGTGCCGGTGGTCGCCGCGTACCTGAGCGCGTTGCCAACACCGAGTGCGGCCGCAGCCTCGCGGTCGGTCATCCGCGTCCCGTCGAGGTGAGCGTGCAACCTTTCGGCCATGCGCTCGGCGCGGAGCTGGCCCTTGGGCGCGTCCGGAAGCCTGCCGAGCGAGAACAGCGCGAAATCGCGCTTCGCGACGACATAGGTGTGGTAGCGAGGCCCCCAGACCTGGGCGAGCGATGGATCCTCCCAGGTCGACGAGGCGACCCCCTCGACGCGCGCGTGCAACGAGAGGAGCGCCGCTCTCGGCATGCTGTCCTGCAGGCCGGCCCAGGCCGCGCGCCGCAGCGACCGCGCGCCCGGCGGCATGCGCTCCCCGAGAGCGCCGACCCGTCGCCGGAAGGTGAGGATCTGCTGCCGCGAGACCTCGAGCCGTGATCGCGCCACCCCCGCCATCCTCGCCGTTCTAGCTCTCGGCTTCTTCGATCGAACGAGGGAAGCGCGTCCGCGAGAAGGTCATGGCCCCCGCCGGCACGAGCCAAGGGATGACCTCGACGGAGAAGAGGCCCGCTTCGACCGCAGGATCGGCCTCCTTGAGCTCTCGGGCGCGTTCCGGTTCGACGTTCAGGATCGACAGGCCGCGGAGCCGCTCGTCGGACAGCGGCCCGGCCGCGAGCAGATGACCGGCCTCGTGGAGGTCCGCGAGATGAGCCAGGTGCGCATCCTGCAGAGCGGCCGCCGCCTCATCGTCAAGCTCGGGAGCATCGTTGCGACGAACCAGCAGGCTGATCGAGTAACGGTCGAAGTCCACGGGTCCTCCTACTTGAGATTCGGGCGCAGCTTGCCACGTGTCCGCTCGGGTCCCGTCGCCGACGATCGGGCGCGTCTATCTGGCCGGCGCGACGGACGACTGGCGGCGTCAGCCGCAGGAGCTCGCGCTCATTGACGCGGCTCGACCCGCTCGTGCGTCACCGGGCGAGGGCGGCGGCCACCACGAGCAGCAGCACCGTCGCCAGCACGATGCCAGCGGCGACTCCGACCATGATCCGCAAGACGAGTCCAACGCCAAAATGCTCGTGAGGTGCAGTGCCGGCTACCGCCCGCCACCGCCAGACGACCGACGAGAGGACGAGCAGAAGGCCGAGTAGTACGAGCAGCGCGCGAGTGGACGCCCGAGGAACGAGCTGATTCTGGAGCTAGCGGCCGGAGACGCTCGCCTGAGCCAATGCCACATCGCCTTCTCTGCGTGGAAGGTGAGCCGCTGGACGTCGCGCTCTAGCTCGCGCGCTGCACGAGCAGCGCAAATCCCCAAGCGACGGTGAGCACGAGACCGATCGGAACGAAGATCATCAGCGCCCGTGCATCCTTTCCCCGCCACAACCGCGCCGCTTGGTGAAACGAGAGGGCTAGCGCCAGGAGCGTCAGCGCGCCCGCCACCTCTTGAACCACGACGGACTCGATTGATGAGACGCCGCGTGAAAACTCGCGCTCCGAGTTCAGCACCATCCCGAGCGCGACGCATGCGGCGAGAGCGATAACGACAACGGCGACTGCTCCTGCAGCGACCTCTGTAGCCACGGACGGATGGTCTCATGACCTCGCACCACGAGGACCGCAGCAACGCCGGACTACCGCCGCGGCAGACGCGGTCGTCCAGCTCCGCCGAGACGACCCGACACGTCGTGACGCGCGTCGATCGCGTCGAGGTCGCATGAACAGAAACGGGAGCGACGGGACTCGAACCCGCGACCTCCGGCGTGACAGGCCGGCGTTCTAACCAACTGAACTACGCCCCCGGGAGCGCCGCAGTGTAGCTAGATCCCGCTCAGGCCGAGTTGCCGCAGCAGGGTCACGGAGTCCGAATAGACGTCCTTCCGGGCGACGAGGCCGTCGCGGATCGGGATCACGTCCATGCCCTTGTAGTCGACCTTCTGGCCGGTCGGCGGTACCTCGATACCGGAGCGCGTCATCGTGCCCTCTTGCGTCCCGCGCGCCGTCCACTCCTGCACGACGAGGTCCTCCCGCACGTACGCGCGACGCGTCTCGAACGACAGATCGGGGAAGACGGAGAAGATGCCGCTGATCGCCCGGCCGATCTCCTCGCGTCCGACGTTGACGTCGCCGGTGACGTGGTTCTCGAAGACCGAGTCCTCGGTGTGCATCGAGACGATCGCGTCGACGTCGTGCGCGTTCCAGGCGGCGTTGTAGCGGTCGATGAAACCCTGCAGCTCGTCGACGTCCATTGCATCTAGCCTAAACCGCTCTTGACCGTCGTCGACTGGGTGGCGCTCGGACTGGTGCTGCTCGCGGCGCTCGGCGGCGCCGTGCAGGGGCTCGTCTGGAGCGGGCTGTCGCTCGCTGGGCTGCTCGCGGGGGCGTTCGTCGGGGGGCGGCTCGTCCCGGTGCTGCTGACGAACGGCTCGAGCTCGCACTACGCGCCGGTGGTGGCGCTGATCGGAGCGGTGACGCTTGCCATCGCCTTCGAGGTGGTGGGCAGCACGGTCGGCGGTGTCATTCGCAGTCGCGAGCACGCACGTAGTCTGCGAACGCTTGACTCCGCGGGCGGGATCTTCGCCGGCGCCCTCGTCGGGCTCGCGATCGTGTGGGTGCTCGGCGCGATGGCACTGCAGCTTCCAGGGCGCGCCGACCTGCGCCGCGCGGCCCAGCGCTCGGTCGTGCTGCAGCGGCTGAACACGATCGTGCCGCCGGGACGGCTGTTGAACGCGCTGGCGCGAATCGACCCGTTCCCGAGCTTCGCCGGCCCGCCCGTGCCGACGCAGCCGCCCGACCCGAGCGTGTTGCGCAAGGCGGGAGTCCGCGCGGCTGCCCCGAGCGTCGTGCGCGTGCTCGGTACCGCGTGCGGCCTCGGCGTCGAGGGTAGCGGCTGGGTGGTCGGGCACGAGCTCGTCGTGACGGCGGCACACGTCGTCGCGGGCGAGCACGACACGACGGTCGTGAGCGAGGCCGGATCGTTAGGCGCGGAGGCCGTCGGCTTCGACTCCCACGACGACGTGGCGGTGCTGCGCGTGCCGGGGCTGCAGGCGCCGCCGCTGCGGCTCATCGACCCGCGGCCGGGGACCTCGGTCGCGATCGTCGGCTACCCGCTGAACGGGCCGCTGAGCGCGAACGCCGGCCGGATCGGCGAGACCGCGCCCGTGCTCGCGCAGGATGCCTACGGCCGTGGCCCGACCCGCCGCAGCGTCACGAGCCTGAGCGGCACCGTGGACCACGGGAACTCCGGAGGCCCCGCGGTGGACGCCTCGGGCGCCGTGCAGTCGACGGTGTTCGCGGCGCGGCCGGCCGGTGGCGGGTACGGCGTCCCCGCGTCGATCGTGCGGCGCGACGTCGCTCGGGCGGCCGGGCCTGTCTCTACCGGCCCCTGCGTTCGCTAATCGATCAGCTCCAGCGCGGCTTCCGGCTGCTTGAACGGAGGGATCACGTACACGCCCGCGACCTTCTCGCGCGCCTCCGCGTAGAGGTCACGCGCAAGCGCGAGGCCCTCGGCGCCCGCGTTGGCTCCGGCCCGCTCCAGCCGCCGTTGCACCGGCTCCGGCACGATGATCCCCGGAACCTCGTTGTGCAGGCGGACGGCGAGCTGGTAGCTGCGGACGTAGAAGATTCCCAGCAGCAGCGGCACCGGCCAACCCTCGATCAGCTGCTCGAAGCGGTCGAGGTAGGAGAGGTCGAAGATCGCCTGCGTCATGGCGAAGCTCGCCCCGGCCGCGACCTTCTGGCGGAAGCGCTCGACCTCGCTCTCGAGATCGTCGGCCGAAGGGTTGACGGCGACGCCGAGGAAGAACGAGGTCGGCGCGTCGATGCCCTTGCCGTTGTAGTCCTCGCCGCGGTTCAGCTTCGAGACGATCTGCGAGAGCCCGATCGAGTCGACCTCGTAGACGCCGCGGGAACCGGGATAGTCACCGATCTCCGGGGGATCGCCGGTGACGGCGAGGACGTTCCGGACACCCTCGGCGTGTGCGCCCAGGAGAAGCGACTCGAGGCCCATGATCGAGGTGTCGCGCGGCGTGACGTGGGGGATCGTCTCGATGCCACAGTCGCGCTCGATCGCGACCGACGCCATCAGCGCGTTCGCGCGCGCGCGAGCCATCGGGTTGTCGTTGATGTCGACCAGGTCGACCTTGCCGCTCAGCTTGAGCTGGCGCGCGACCGAGAGCATCGCGTCATAGGTGCCGCCTTTCGGCGGGTCGAGCTCGACGCACGTCACCCACTCGCCCTCGCGGAGCTTGCGCGCCAGCTCGGTCTCGTACGGCCCGCGGTCGAGGTGCGGCTCGACGAGCTCGCGCTCGACCACGTCGAGCGGGGCGCTCGGCTCGCGCTCCTGCTCGACTGCGGAGGCGATCGCCGCGATCTCGAGCGGCGTCGTGCCGCAGCAGCCGCCGATCAGCCGCGCGCCGAGCTGCCGCGCGTGCGCCGCGAACTCGGAGAAGTACTCCGGAGTCGCGTGCGGATAGATGACGCGGCCGCCGCTGAGGCTCGCGAGGCCGAGGTTCGGCAGCGCGGCGAGCGGTGGGCCGCCGTCGCCGCCCATCGCCTCGAGCGCCGCGAGCGCCGCGTGGAGACCCGCACCGTGGTTGGCGCCGATCGCGTCCAGGCCGAGCGGGCGCAACCGCTCCGCCGCCTCACCGGCCGTCACGCCGGCCAGCGTCTCGGCGCCCTCGTCGAACGTCAGCGTCGCGACGATCGGCAGCGACGAGACGTCGCGCACCGCCGCGATCGCCGCCTCGAGCTCGTCGAGGTCGTAGAACGTCTCGATCATGAACAGGTCGATCCCACGGCCCTCCAGCAGCCCGGCCTGCTCCGCGAAGATCTCGGCGCGCTCGTGGGCAGGGACGGAGAGCTCGCCGAGCGGCCCGATCGACCCCGCGATGAAGACGTCCCGGCCGGAGACCTCGCGCGCTTCGCGGGCGAGCTTCACGCCGGCGCCGTTGATGCGCTCGAGCTCGTCCTCGAGGTAAAGCTGCGCCAGCTTTCGGCGGTTGGCGCCGAAGGTATTGGTCTCGATCAGGTCGGCGCCCGCCCGGATGAAGCTCGTATGCAGCGTCACGACGCTCTCCGCCGCGCGCAGGTTCGCCTCCTCGGGACAGCGCAGGCGCGGCACGGCGCTCGTGATCAGGACGCCCATGCCCCCGTCGCCGACGATGATCGGCCCACTGCTAAGGCGGTCTGCAAAACGGCTGCTCATCCGGGTTCGACTCTACTCGCCGCGTGAAGTGGAGCGGTCAACCGTGAACGGGGGATGGATCAAGCGACCGCACCGAGGCGATACTCCGCCAGCAACAACGACGAGCCCCCCGATGCGACGGGGGTCGATCGTCAGAACTGGAAGGGGCCCGATGCGGCGAGGCCCCGTCCGCTACGGAGAGGGCCCGATGCGGCGCGGCCCCTCCGGAGATGTAACTGCCGCTCTCTCACGGGAGACTCAGGCGGGCCCGGGCGGCGGGCCCGCCTGATGTATGGACCGGTCGCATCGTCCCGTCAGTCGCGCAGGACGCGTCCTTCCATGCCGCCGGCGACTGCGACGATCTGGCCAGTCACGTGGCCGGAGAGCTCGTCGGATGCGAGGACGACGACCTGCGCTGCGACGTCTTCCGGCTCCGCGACCTTCTCGAGCGGCATCGTCGCCGTGACGCGCTGCAGCGTCTCGTCGGTCAAGGCCCCGCGCGTCATCGGCGAGTGCGTCCAGCCCGGACAGACCGCGTTCACGCGCGCACGCGGCGCGAGGCGCACGACCTCGTTCTTCAGGCTGAGGAGCAGCCCGCCGACGATGGCCGATTTCGCCGCCGCGTAATCGGCATGGCCGGCCTCGCCGAAAAGCGCCGCCGTCGAGCCGACCAGCACCAGCGAGCCATGCCCGCTCCGCTCGAGCCCACGGAGGAACCCGCGCGCCGTCAGGAACGTCGTCGTCAGATTCGCACGCAGCGTCGCCTCCCAGCGCTCGAGCGAGAGCTCCCAGACCGGCACGTCCTCCTCGGGCCACACCCCGGCGACCGCTGCGCAGACGTCGAGCGCGCCCGCTCGCTCGAACAGCCGCTCGGCCTCCGCCTCGACGGTGAGATCGGCGCCGAGGACGAGCGCCGCGTCGAGCGCCTCGGCCCGCTCCCGGCCGTGGTGGTAATGCGCCACCACCTCGCAGCCCTCGGCCATGAATGCCCGGACGCAGGCGGCGCCGATCCCACCGGAAGCGCCCGTTACGAGCACGCGCTTCCCCGCCAGCCCGGTCTCCACGAAATGAGAGGCTACAAGTGTGAAGGTCTTCATCGTCAGCGACATCGAGGGCGTCGCGGGGATCGTGAAAGGCGAACAGACGGGCCCGACGGGCGACGCAACGCTCTTCCAGGAGGGTCGCAAGCTCTACACGGAGGAGATCAACGCCGCCGTCCGCGGCGCGAAGGCTGCGGGCGGTACCGAGATCGTGGTGATGGACTGCCACGGGGCCGGCGAGGGCTACACGTTCAACTCGCTGATCCCGGAAGACCTTGACCCCGACTGCGAGTTCGTCGTCCAGGACCAGTGGACGGAGTACATCGAGTTTCTCGAGCAGGGGGTCGACGCCGCGCTCTTCGTCGGCATGCACGCGCTCGCGGGAACCGGCGAGGGCGTGATGAACCACACCGTCTCGGGGCGCGACTTCCAGAACCTCTGGTTCAACGACGACCTCGTCGGTGAGACCGGCATCAATGCGGCCCTCTGCGGGACGTGGGGATGCCCGGTGGTGCTCGTCACCGGCGACCAGGCCGCGTGCCGCGAGGGCACCGAGCTGCTCGGCGAGGCGTTGACCACCGTGCAGGTCAAGCGCGGCGCCGGCGTTCAGAGTGCCCGTAATCTGGTTCCCGCGCGCGCGCGGGAGGCGATCGAGGCCGGTACGAAGCGGGCGCTGCAGGACTTGGACGCCGTCAAGCCGTACGACCCGGGCAAGCCGTGCGCGATCAGGGTCGAGTACAAGTGGACCGACCCCGTCGCGAAGCTGCGCTACCGGCACGGCGTCGACGTCGTCGACGCCCGCACGATCGTCTCCCGCGCCGACGACTGGTGGACGGCGTGGAAGCAGTTCTTCTTCTGAGGCCGCGGTGGCCGACGCCCGCGAGCTGACCGAGCTGATCTCTTCGGCAGAGGCCGTCCCGGCCTCGGGGTGGGTCGCGGGCGTCTCGGCGGCGCTCGCGGCTGCGCTCGTGGCCAAGGCGGCGGCACGTTCGGAGGCGTGGAGCGACGGACGTGGCATCGGTGCGCAGGCGACCGACCTGCGCGACCGCCTGCTCGAGCTCGCCTCGCGCGACTCGGAGGCATATGAAGCAGCGCTCGCCGCGTTGGACCGGCGCGACGCTGACCTGGGCGGCGCCCTCGCCGCGGCGGCGAACGTGCCGCTTGCGCTCGCCGAGGGGGCCGCCGATGTGGCGCTGCTCGCAGCCGAGGCCGCCGAGCGCGCCGACGGAGCCTCCCGCGCTGACGCGGCAGCGGCAGCTGCGCTCGCCGCGGGAGCCGCGAGAGCCGCGTCGAAGCTCGTCGCGGTGAACCTCTCGATGGTTGCCGGCGACGCGCGCATCGATGCAGCCGAACGTGCGGTCGAGACGGCCGACGAGGCGGCGCGGCAGGCGCTCGCGACACAGATCTAGCTACCGGCAGCGGCAGCAGCTTGGTCCTCTAGGCTCGAGCGCGTGAGCGAGATCACGCACTTCGGCCTGCTCATCCTGATCGTCGCGGCGATCGTCGCGCTGGCGGTCCTGTTGAACAAGGTCAGCGAGCGGGTGCCGATCCCGGCGCCGGCGATCTTCCTGCTCGCCGCAGCGATCACGGTCCACTTCTGGCCGTCGGTGGGCCGGCAGGTGTCGGTGCTCGACGTCGAGCGCGTCGCCGTCGTGGCGCTCGTGCTGATCCTCTTCGACGGCGGCATGCGCGTCGGCTCGAGGCGGTTTCGCGCGGCGGCAATCCCGATCACGGTCCTCGGCGTCTTCGGGACCTTCGCGACTGCCGGGCTCGTCGCGCTCGCGGGCCGTTACCTGTTCGACTTCAGCTGGATCGCGGCGGGCATCCTGGGCGCGGCGCTCGCGCCCACAGACCCTGCGGTGATGTTCTCCGTGCTCGGGAAGCGCGAGGTCGCGGGTCGCACCGGCACCATCCTCGAGGGCGAGTCCGGCGTCAACGACCCCGCCGGCATCGCCCTGATGATCGGGATGATCGAGTACGCCACTCACCTCGACGCGACCTTCTGGATCGTCGTTCGGGAGTTCGTGCTCGAGATGTCGATCGGGCTCGTCGTCGGGATGGCGGGTGCATGGCTCGTGCTGGCCTCGCTCCGCAGGATCCATCTCGCAAACCCGGCGCTGTACCCGCTACGGAGCCTCGCCGCCGCGGGCGTGATCTACGGCGCTGCGGCGGTGCTGCACGGCTCGGGTTTCCTTGCGGTATTCGTCGCTGGGATCCTGATCGGCGACGCCGTCTACCCGGGCCGCGACGACGTCGAGCGCTTCCACACCTCGCTCGCGAGTCTGGCCGAGGTGGTGGTCTTCATCGGGCTAGGCCTGACCGTGCACAAGGTCAACCTCGAGCCATTGTGGACGGATGCGCTCCTGATCGCGCTCCTGCTCGCGTTTCTCGCCCGCCCGCTCGGGATCGCGGCCTTTCTCGCGCCGCTGCACCTCCGCCGCGGCGAGCGAGTGTTCGTGATGTGGAGCGGGCTGAAAGGCGCGGTGCCGATCTTGCTCGCGGCGTTCGCGCTGCTCGAAGGGGTTCCGGGCTCGGCCCGGATCTACGGGATCGTCTTCGTCGTCGTCGCCTTCTCGGTGATCTTCCAGGGCGGAACAGTGCCACTCGTGGCGCGCAGGCTGGGGATCCCGATGCGGATCGTCCACCGGGGCGAGGCGTGATCGTCGCGCACCTCGACCTCGACGCGTTCTTCGCGGCGGTGGAGGAGCTCGAGCAGCCGGAGTTGCGGCGCGAGCCGCTCGTCGTCGGCGGCGATCCCCACGGCCGCGGCGTCGTCGCAACTGCGAACTACGTCGCCCGGAAGTTCGGCATCCACTCGGCGATGTCGTGCGCGGAGGCGTTGCGCCGCTGCCCTCGCGCCGTGTTCCTGCCGCCGCGCAAGCGCCTCTACTCCGACTATTCGAAGGCGGTGTGGTCGGCCGTCCGCGAGGTCGTGCCGACGGTCGAGCGCACGGGGATGGACGAGGGCTACCTCGACGTGGGCGAGATCGCCGCCGATTACGCAAAGGCCCGCGCCGTCGCCGAGGCCGTGCAGGCGGCCGTCCGCGGCGCCACGAGCCTGTCGTGCTCGCTCGGCGTCTCGAGCTGCAAGGTCGTGTCGAAGATCGCGAGCGACCGCCGCAAGCCGGGCGGCCTCTGCGTCGTGCCTGCCGGACGCGAGGCGTCGTTCCTTGCGCCCTTCGACGTGCGCCGCCTGCCGGGGGTCGGGCCACGCGCCGAGGAGCGACTGCGGCGGGCGGGCGTCGAGACGATCGGCGATCTCGCCGCACTCGACGATGCGAAGCTGAGACGCGTCCTCGCGGGAAAGCTCGGGCCGCTGCTGCGCGACCGGGCCCGGGGTACCGACCCGCGGCCGCTCGAGCACTCGTCGGAGACGGTCTCGATCAGCGCGGAAGAGACGTTCCCGCGAGACGTGGCCGAGGTCGAACGGCTCCAGGAGGAGCTTCGGCGCCTCGCCGGGCACGTCGCGGAGCGGCTGGAGCGGTCGGGCCAGGTGGGGAGGACGGTGACGACGAAGGTGCGCTACCAGGACTTCTCGATCCGCTCGCGCTCGACGTCGCTGCCTGTCGGCACCGACGACGCGGAGCGGATCTGGGAGCTGGCGTGCGGCTGCCTCGACCGGGCCCTCGCCGACCGCCCGGGCGCGCTACGGCTCGTCGGCGTCGGCGTCTCGGGCCTCGAGGCCCACCGCCAGCTGGCGCTCGTCTAGCTCTCTTCGGTGCTCCAGCGGGCGACGTCGCGGATGCTGACGATCCCGATCGGACGCCCCTCGTCCACGATCGGCACGTGACGGAAGCCGTTGTCGAGCATGATCTTCGCGGCGTCGTCCGGCGACGCGTCGCTCGAGAGCGTGAGCGGGTCGGCCGTCATCCACTCTCGCACGCGCGCCTCGCTGGAGTGCACACGGCCGGCGACAGCGCGCGTCAGGTCGCGCTCGGTGACGATCCCGATCAGATTGCCGTAATCCGAGACGACGGCGGAGCTGACGCCTCGTTCGACCATCTTCTGCGCCGTCTCCCCGATCGTGTCCGACGGGTCGACCGCGAGGACGTCGCTGGTCATGATCTCGCCGACAGTGCTCACGCCGCGAGCGTAACACCGCCGGCGCCGCGCACAAGAGTGTCGAGCACGTCGGCGAGCTCGGCGCGGACGCTCGTCGACGAGGTTGCCGTCCCCGTCGAAACGCATGAACGCCTCGGGCACGAGCACGCGCGGCTCGTCGAGCACATCGGCGCGCGGGAACTCCAGCGCGTCGCGCAGCTGCTCCTGCGCCCGCGCGGTACCGCCTCGACCGGTCGACGCGCCGATGAGCGCGACCGGCTTGCCGGTGAGCGGCGAGGCGAGCGGCGGGCGCGAGGCCCAGTCGATCGCGTTCTTCAAGCCGCCCGGAGCGCCGCGGTTGTACTCGGGAGTCGCGATCAGGAGCGCGTCCGCACCGCGGATCGCGTTCTTCAGCTCCGCCACGGGCGCGGGATCGCCGGCCGCCTCCACGTCGCCGTCGTAGAACGGCAGGCTCCGGATGTCGTACTCGACGAGCGCGACGCCGCCGGGCAGGAGCTCCCGCGCCGCTCGCAGGAGTGCGCGGTTGTAGGAGCCTTCGCGGAGGCTGCCGGAGATGCGAGGAGGCGCATCCGTTCTACGCCCCCTTCACGGCCGAGACGGCGGCCGTGACCTCGACGGTCGTCGTGGCCCAGTCGAACGAGCCGCGTGCGTCGAGCAGCAGGCGCTCGTCGCCGGCCTGGCCCTGGCCGCGGCCGCGAATACGGCCCTCGAGCTCGACCTCGAACGGCTGCTCCTTCACGATCAGGTCGCCGCGGAGGACGAAGCGCTCGTCGTCGATCGGCTCGATCGCGGTCGAAGCGAAGTGGATCTCCGGGTGCCTCGACGCCTCGAGGAAGTCGGGGGAGATGAGGTGCGCGTCGCGCTGCTCGTTGTCGGTGCGCAGGCTGTCGACGCGGATCGTGCCCACGATCGACGGCTGGCCGCCGCCGTCGAGCCGACCCTCGAACTGCGTGAAGCGGCCGTTGATGGAGCTGAAGAGATCACTCGTGTCGGTTACCTGGAAGCCGATCGTCGTGTGGACGGGGTCGACGTTCCACGTGCCGGCCGGGATGATCTCGGTGGTCGTAATCGTGGTGCTGGACATCTGGGCTCTCCTTCCGCTGTCGTTCGCTATACTTGAGCCGTCAACAATCGTAGGCAGAGAAAGTTGAGGCGTCAAGTATTGAGTGCGCAAGTATCTCCTCGGATGACTCCTGAAGTCGCGGCGTGGGTCGGGCTCCTGCGGGCTCATGCCTCGACGACCCGCCGTTTCAATGCCGAACTCGTCGCAGACCACGGTCTGACGCTCAACGACTACGAGGTGCTGCTGCATCTCTCCCGAGCCGACGGGAACCGGCTGCGCCGCGTCGACCTCGCCGAGCGGGTGTTGCTGACGCCCTCGGGCATCACACGGCTGCTCGAGGGGCTCGAGCGCGCCGGCTACGTCGAGCGCGCCTCGTGCGCGAGCGACGCGCGCGTCACCTACGCCCAGCTGACGGACGCGGGCGATCGGAAGCTGCGCGAGGCTGCCGAGTCGCACGTCGCGGGGATCCGCGACTTCTTCGGCGAGCGGTACTCGAAGGACGAGCTCGAGGCCCTCGGCGACCTGCTTGAGCGCCTGCCGCTGGACGCGACTGCGGTGCCAGACTGCGCACCCTGAAGAAAATCTCGCAAAGAGCGCGTACGACGTTTCGGCGCACTTGTCGGAGCCGGACAGGCCCGTTAGGTTTCCGGTTGCGCCGAGCACGGAGCGCAAGTAGGACGAAGCTTCACCGAGGGGCAGTACGCGGAAGCGGAAGGTCAATCGGTTGAAGTGGACCAAAGCGTCACCGGCTCGGCGAATTTTTTTGGTCCAAGGTGGAATACGACGGCCCCCGCGGCCGTTGTAGTCGTTGGTGGCGAACGCCCGACGTTCGCCTGACACCGACGAAACGAAGGAAGTGAACAGAACTGAGCAACGTGCTTGAACTCGCTGTCCCCGCGTTCCTCGACGAGGCCGAGGAGAACGCGTCGATCGAGGAGACCGCCCTGGAGGCGTTCGCGCTCGAGCACGACCTCGACGAGGAGGAACTCGCCGAGGTTCGCGCGGAGCTCGAGTCGCGGGAGGTCGAGATCGTCGCTCCTCCCGCGCCGGAGGCGCCGGTTGCTGCTGCCCACGCACATGCCGCGCCGACGGACGCGCTCTCGCTCTTCATGCACCGGGCCGGCCGCTATCCGCTGCTCACCGCGGCGGACGAGGTCACGCTCGCGAAGCGCGTGGAGCGCGGCGACGCCGCTGCCAAGGAGCGCATGATCAACTCGAACCTGCGCCTGGTGATCTCGATCGCCAAGCGCTACCAGCGGAAGGACCTGCCGCTGCTGGATCTCGTCCAGGAGGGCGTGATCGGGCTCAACCGTGCCGTCGAGAAATTCGACTGGCGGCGCGGTTACAAGTTCTCGACCTACGCGACCTGGTGGATCCGCCAGGCCTGTCAGCGGGCGATCTCGAACCAGTCGGCGACGATCCGGATCCCGACGCACGTGAACGAGCGGCGCGTGAAGCTGTCGCGCGCGTCGAGCCGGCTCGAAGCTCAACTGGGCCGGAAGCCGACGCGCGAGGAGCTGGCCGAGGAGGCCGAGCTCGAGCTCGTGCACGTCGAGGAGGCGCTCGACGCCGTCGAGGCGAACGTCTCGCTCAACCGGCCGATCGGCTCGGATGACGACGGAGAGCTCGGCGACCTGTTCGACGACGAGTCGGCGGTTAGCCCGGAAGAGGAGGCGGTCGAGTCGTTGCGCCGGCGTGAGGTCCGGCAGGCGATCGCGTCGCTGCCGGAGCGGGAGCGGCGGATTATCGAGCTCCGCTTCGGGATCGGCGGCGAGCCGAAGGCACTCGAGGCGATCGGCAAGGAGCTCGGCCTCACGCGTGAGCGCGTGCGGCAGCTCGAGGCCGAGGCGCTCGCGAAGCTCCACGAGGAGTTGGCCGCAGCGGCCTAAAGAGAGCGGGAACCGGGGGCGCGGCGCTTGCAGCCGCGCCCCCGGTTCGACCGTCAGCCTGCGGGAACCGGCGGAGCCTGGACCGGCCGCTCCTCATCGACGCCCGGCTCGAGCCGCGGCAGCCACTGGAGCCAGTGCGGCAGGTACCAGTTCCAGTCACCGAGGAGCTTCATCGAGGCCGGCAGGAGCACGGCCCGGATGATCGTCGCGTCGATCAGCACCGCGATGGCGAGGCCGATGCCCATCTCCTTCATGTCGAGGATCGGCATCAGCGCAAACACTGCGAAGACGCCGACCATCACGAGCGCTGCGCTGCTGACGACGCCCGCGGTCGTGCTGATGCCGTGCTCCACCGCCTCCTCCGTCGAGAGACCGCGGTCGTAGGCCTCCCGTACCCGGGTCAGGATGAAGATGTGGTAGTCCATCGAGAGCCCGAACAGGATCACGAACAGGAAGATCGGCAGCCAGTAGGCGATGCCGCCGTTCGAGGTGAAGTCGAAGAGGCTCTCGCCCCAGCCGTACTGGAAGATCAGGATCAGCGCGCCGTAGGCCGCCCCGACCGAGAGCAGGTTCAGGACGATCGCCTTCAGCGCGATCACGATCGAGCGGAACGTGACGAGCAGCAAGGCGAAGGCGAGGATCAGGACGAATCCGAAGACGATCGGCGCCTTGCTCTTCAGCAGCGCGTTCTGGTCGACCGACTGGGCAGTCGTCCCGGTGACTGCGAAGGTCGCGTCCGGAACCTTCCCGATCGTGGCCGGCAGGATGTCGTCGCGCAGGGCGTTCAGGGCGTCGTTCGACGTCGAGTCGACGCCGCTGCCCACGAGTGGGATCGTTATGCGGGCGACGTTGTGGGCAGCATTGACCTCGACGTCGATCGGCTTCTTGGCCTGCCCGCTCGCTAGCGACCGCGCCGTCAGTGCCCCGATCGCCTGCTTCGTGTCCGTCGCGTCAGTGTCCGCCTCGACCGCCACGATCGCGGGCGCCACGTTGCCGTTCGAGAACGCGTTCTGCACGCGCTGGATCGTGTCCACGGTCGGGGCGCTGCTGGGCAGCGCCTCGAGCCCACTCTGGGCCGTGTGCAGCTTGAACGCGGGCAGCGCGAGTGCGATCAGCAGACCGCCCGCAAGTACCACCGCGGTTTTCGGGTGCCTGAGGGTCGGCCTCAGAATCGCCCGCCACAGCCGGCTCCCGCCGGCGTCGTTCCGGAACCGATGTACGAAGGGGATCCGGCCCTTGTCCACACGCGGACCGAGCTTCGAGAGCAGGGCGGGGAGCACGGTCAAGGAACCGAGCATCGCGACTCCGACAACGATCATCGTCGCGATCCCGAACGAGAGGTACGTCTTGTCGCCGGCGAAGAACAGCCCGGCCATCGCGATCAGGACCGTGAAGCCGGAGATCAGGACGGAGCGGCCCGAAGTGGCGGCCGCAACGGCGAGCGCCGCATCCGGTTCCTTTCCGGCGGATCGCTCCTCGCGCCAGCGCTTGATGTAGAAGAGCGAGTAGTCGACACCGACCGCAAGGCCGATCAGCAGGATCACAGCATTGACGTTGCCGTCGGCCGGAACTACCTGGCTCGTGACGGCGACGAGGCCGATCGTGGCGAGAACGCCCGACAGGGCGAGCAGGACCGGGATGCCGACCGCGACCAGGCTGCCGAGCACGAGCAGCAGCACGCCGATCGTGATCGGGATCGAGCGTTCGCCGGCGAGCTTGAGCTGATCCCCGAACATCTGGTCGAGCCCCTTGTTGGAGCTGACGCCCGCGTGGCCGACGAAGAACCCGGGGTGTTGGATCCCGACCTTGTCGGTCGCAGCAGAGAGCGCGTCGATGTTGTCCTCGGCGCGATCGGCGTCCCCCTTCATCTCCCACTTGACCATCGCCGCATGGCGGTCGTCGCTGATCAGCGCCGCGTTCCGCGCGATGTACGGCGAGTCCAGGTTCTTGATCGCCGGGCTCGACTGAACCGTGCCGATCACGTCGTTCACCGTGGAGCGGAATGCCGCGTCATCCACCGTCTGGCCGCTGCTCTCGACGAGCACGAACTCGGTCTGCGGAGCCCGCTCGGGGAAGGCCTTCTTGAGGATCTGGTCGGCCCTGTGCGACTGGCCGACGCCCGCGTCGTTGATGTCGATCTGCACGAGGCCGAGGGCGATGTTCCCGAAGGCGAAGAGAAACACGACACAACCGAGCCAGCCGAAAACGGCGGTCTTCCAGTGGGTCGCGCTCCAGTGGCCCATTCGGCCGGCGATGTTCATCGCGTTCTGCATCTGCTTCGCGCAGAGGTCTGCGGGCGATTGGTGGCCGGTCGGCTCTGGCTCGTCCTGGATCACACGCGTCTTCATCTCGCTCCCTTCGCTGGCTCAACCTGCCCACGCTCGCAGCCGCGCGGGGCCGAGGTAAGCCGGGGGACTCGTCGCCGGGGGGACGGGTTTCTGGTGTCTCGCTAGGCGCGCAGGAACGTGAGAACTGCCAGCACGCGTCTCGATTCACTGCCCGTCGACGGCAGCCCGAGCTTCGTGAAGATGCTCGAGACGTACTTCTCCACCGCGCGCACGGTGATCACCAGGCTGCCGGCGATTCCCTGGTTCGAGCTGCCGGCAGCCATCAGCTCGAGGACCTCGCGCTCGCGCGGCGTCAGCTGGGCGAGCGGATCGTCCGGCCGCTCCCTCGAGACGAGCGTCGAGACGATGATCGGGTCGAGTGCGGAGCCGCCGCCCGCGACGCGGCGGAGGGCCGCGACGAACTCGTCGACGTCGCTGATCCGGTCCTTCAGCAGGTAGCCCACACCTTCGGCCGAGTCGGCCAGCAGCGTGAGGGCGAGGCCGAGCTCGACGTACTGCGAGAGCACGAGGACCGCGACGTCGGGGTGGCGCGAGCGGATCTCGAGCGCCGCGCGCAGGCCCTCGTCGTTGTGGGTCGGAGGCAGGCGGATGTCGACGATCGCGACGTCAGGCGCGTAGCTCCTGACCTTCAGCAGCAGGTCGTCGGCGTCGGCCGACTGCGCCACCACCTCGATTCCCTCGTCGTCGAGCAGTCGCGCGAGCCCTTCTCGCAGCAGGACGCTGTCCTCGGCGATCGCTACACGCACGGGATCTCCGCCTGCACCCGCGTTCCGCCGCCGAGTGGCGTCCACACCCGAAACCGGCCGCCCACGGCCTCGACGCGATCGGCCAGACCGCGCATACCGGAACCACGCTCGGTGTCCGCGCCGCCGACGCCGTCGTCCACCACCTCGACGACGAGACGGCCGTCGCTGCGCTCGAGCGAGACCGTGGCCTCGCCGGCCCCTGCGTGCTTCGCCACGTTCGCGAGGCTCTCCGACACCACGTAGTACGCAGCCACCTCGATCCGTTCGGGCAGACGGCCGCGCACGTCGAGCCTCAGGCGGACCGGCAGCTGCGCGCGCGCCGCGAGCGACTCGACCGCGACCTCGAGGCCATGGCCGCTCAGGACTGCGGGGTGGATGCCGCGCGCCACGTCGCGCAGCTCCTCGAGCGAGCGCGCGATCTCGCCGCGCGCGGCGTCGAGCTCCTGTCGCACCTCGCGCTCGGGCGGCAGGTGCTTCTCGAGCATGCTCAGCCGCAGGGACAGCGCGATCAGCCGTTGCTGAGCACCGTCGTGCAGGTTGCGCTCCAGCCGCTGGCGCTCCTTCAGCCCCGCCTCGATCACCCGCGCGCGAGAGCCGCTGAGCTCCTCGACCCGCGCTCGCAGATCCGCGTGTAGCCGTGCGTTGTCGAGCGACATCCCGGCCGCCGCGCCGGCGGCGTCCAGCAGCTGCCGGTCGTCGGCGAGCGCGCGGTCGTGGAGCAGCGCCGCGACGTGCTGCCCGTCGCGCTCGATCAGCGTCGAGGCGCGTTCCGCGTCGTCGCGCAGCTGCACCGGATGGCCTTCGAGGTCGACGTAGGTCTGGAAGTCCGGCAGCCAGTAGGCGAGGTCGAGCGAGGGATCGCGCAGCGCACCGGCGAGCGCGTCCCTCAGGTCGGGTGGCGCGGGATCCCGCCGCAGCTGAAGGACGAGGTCACCGATCGAGGAGCGGGCAAGACGGGCATCGAGGAGGCCGAGCAGGAAAACGATCGGCGACAGCCCGACGACGAAGAGCGTCACCCGCTGGATCTCGTCGAACCCGGGCCAGCCGAAGGTCGCCGTCATGAAGAGGAGCGCCACCATCACGAGGGCAAGGGCGAACGAGTCGACCACGAGCGCGAGCGAACGGCGCCGTGGACGCGCCAGCCGTCTTCGCCACGCGAGGACGACGAGGCCTGCCAAGCAGGCTGCCGTCAGCGTCAGCAGCTGGACGTCCTCGACCATTGCGACGACGGCGGCCTGCCGCGAGACCTCGATCAGGTTCGCCGGTTCGACGCCGCCGAGGGTCATCTTGACCACCTGCAGGCCGATTGCCGCCGCGTAAGCGACGCCCACCAGCGCGCGATCGAACCTCGATCTGAGCCGCCCGTCGGGAAACGCCAGGCAGACGTGGAGGAACAGAGCGGCCGGAACGATGTCGAAGGCGGCGCCGACGGTGTAGGCGCCGGCCGACTCCGCAAGCTGCCAGCCGGAGAACGCGCTCGCGAGTCCTCCCGCGACCATCAGCGGCCCGAGCCCGCTCTGCGGCCGGCACCACCAGGCGATCACACCCGCGAGAACATACGGGACGCCGACCCATTCGAGCAGGAAGACCCGGACCGGATCCGCGTGCCCCGCCGCCAGCGCGAGCGGGATCGAGGCCGCCGCGGCCGCGACGGCGAGCGTGGCGGCCGCCGGCACGCTCCACCCGGCGCGCCGTGGCGCGGACGGTGCGAGATCCGCGCGCAGTGCAGTCGCCGTTGGCCGCTCCCCTCAGTCCGGATGCGAGACGGCCTCGGCCCGGTTCGCCGCGACGCTCCACGATCGAGGCGCCTCCCCACGACCCTAGCGCGGGCGCGGCTCGAATGCGAACATCTGGCGAATGCGAACATCTGGCGAGTTACCCGAACCAGCAACCACCTGCCGTCCGCATTGAGGTGGCTGCGCGAGGCTGCGAGGCTCGGGCGGTGGCGATCGCCGTCGATCACGTCGCCGGGCGCAAGGGTCTACGCGATCGCGTCAGAGCCGCACACGCAGAGACCGTGATCGCCTGGGCGGCGCTCGGCCTGGTCGCCTTCCACGTTGCCGACGACAGCTTCCTGCAGCGCGAGCCCGGTACTTCGGTCGGCCGTCACCTCGTCTCGGGGCTCGTGCCGCTGGCGGTGCTCGCGGGAGCGGCGGCGGCGTATCCCCGTTTGCGGCCTGGCGCACGTGCCGCGATGGCCGTCGTGCTCGGCGTCCTCGGCATCGTCAGCGGCGCCGTGGAGCCTGTGTTCTATGGCCCTAAGGAAAGGCTCTCGGGAGACGACTACAGCGGCCTCCTGGCGCTGGCCGGAGGAGCGGCGCTCGTCATCCTCGGCGCCGTGACGGCCTGGCGCACGCGAAAGCGCGACTACCCGCTCGTTTGGCGCTACGGCCGGCGGCTGCTGCTCGGTGTCGCGTGGGCGGTCGGCGCGGTTTTCGTGCTCTTTCCACTCTCGCTCTCGTACGGGTTCACCCATATCGCGCGCACGCAGACGATGCACGGCAACCTCGGCGCTCCCTACGAGCGGGTGTCGTTCGACTCGAGCGACGGCCTGCGCCTCGACGGCTGGTTCGTGCGGCCGAGGAACGGCGCAACGGTAATCGTCTATCCCGGCAAGAAGGGGACGCAGAACCACGCGCGGATGCTCGTCCGCCACGGGTACGGCGCGCTGGTCTTCGACCGGCGCGGCGAGGGGACGAGTGACGGTGATCCGACGGCACTCGGCTGGGGGTTCGACCGCGACCTGCTCGGCGCGCTCGCGTTTTTGCGCGGGCGCGACGACGTCGACTCGAACCGCATCGGCGGCCTCGGTCTGTCGGTCGGCGGCGAGGCCCTGCTCGAGACGGCGGCCGAGACAGACGGCTTGAGAGGCATCGTCTCAGACGGCGCAGGCGCTCGCTCGGTCCGGGAGGACACCGTCGACGTGAGTCTGCGCAAGGTGCCCGAGGTCGTCGTCTCGGGAGTGATCACGGCCGGGATGACGGTCTTCTCGAACCGATTCCCCCCGCCGAACCTGAAGACGCTCTCGGGCCGGATCACAACGCCTGTCTTCTTCATCTACGCGACGAACGGTGCCGGCGGTGAGGACAACAACCCCGAGTACTACGAGGCAGCGGACGGGCCCAAGGAGATCTGGAAAATCGACACCTCGCATACTCACGGCCTCACCGACCGGCCTCGGGTCTACGAGCGGCGGGTCGTCGGCTTCTTCGAGCGCACGCTCCGCGGCTGAGCGCCGCCTACCACTTCGACCGGCGGCCGCGGCGGCTCGTGTAGAGGAGCTTCGCGGGCGCCGACTTCATGCCGGCCTCTTCGAAGCGCTCGCTGTGGCCCAGGCGCCGCGCCACGCGGCTCGTGTCGGCCTGCTGCTCAGGCAGGACGAAGGTGATCGCGGTGCCGCTGCGCCCGGCGCGGCCGGTGCGGCCGGTGCGGTGGACGTACCCCTTGTCCTCCTCGGGCGGGTCGAAGTTGATCACGTGCGTAACGGCTTCGAGGTCGAGCCCGCGCGCGGCGACGTCGGTCGCGACGAGCGTCTCGACCTTGCCCCGCTCGAAATGGGCGAGCGCGCGCTCGCGCGCGTTCTGCGACATGTCGCCGTGCATGGCGACCGCCGCGACACCGTGCCGCGACAGCTTCTGCACGAGCCGGTCGGCCCCGCGCTTGGTGCGGACGAAGACGAGCGTCGAGCCCGACTCGCGGATGTGCTCGACGAGCGTCTCGACCTTCGTGTCCGCCGTGACCGAGACGAAGCGGTGCTCGATCTCGCCCGGCTGCTGCGACGCGGGAAGGTTGCCTTCGATCCGCGACGGGCTGTTCGTGTACTTGCGGGCGAGCTCGCCCACCTCGCCGTCGAGCGTGGCCGAGAAGAACATCGTCTGCCGGTTGCGCGGCAGCCGGCGCACGAGCTTGTCGACCTGAGGCTGAAAGCCCATGTCGAGCATCCGGTCGGCCTCGTCGAGCACGAACGTGCGCACCTGCGAGAGGTCGACGAGCCGGCGCGTCGCGAGATCCTCGAGGCGCCCGGGAGTAGCAACGAGGACGTGGGCGCCCTTGATCCTGTTCCCCTGCGAGCGCAGCGGCACGCCGCCGTAGGCGGGTGCGACCGCAAGGCCGCGCGCCTTCGCCAGAGGCTCGATCTCCTCGGTCACCTGCGCCGCGAGCTCGCGCGTCGGTACGAGCACGAGCGCGGCCGGTCGCGCCGCGGTCGGCTCCGTGCGCTCGACGATCGGCAGCGCGAAGGCGAGCGTCTTGCCCGACCCCGTGGGCGAGCGGACGAGGACGTCCAGGCCGCGCAGCGCGTCCGGTAGCGCGCGCTCCTGGATGTCGAAGGGGTGCTCGATCCGGCGAGCGGTAAGCGCCGCGACGACGGGCGCGGACACGCCGAGGTCGCGGAAGGACTGGTCTGACATGCTGTTTCGACTCCTTTACGGGCTCGAGACGTGCTGACCTCGAAACGCCCGAAGGAGGACCGAGAAGCTCATCTCACCGGGCCGGCCCGATTGCCGCCCCGTGGTCACACCGTAGCAGCGCGGGTGGCTCTCGTCGCGAGCCCGTGTACGCGCGTTGCTACGACCGTACGAGCCGGCCGTCTAGGCTGGCGTCATGCCGAGCGAGAAGCCGGAGCCGCTGACGCAGGCTCAGAAGGAGCAGCTCGAGGCCGAGCTGGCGGAGCTCGAGGGGCCGCGGCGCGCCTCGATCGTCGAGGCGATCAAGACCGCGCGCGGGTTCGGGGACCTGTCCGAGAACTTCGAGTACCACGCCGCCAAGAACGAGCAGGGCCTGCTCGAGCGGCGGATCACGGTTCTGCGCGACCGCCTCTCGCGCGCCGTGCTCGTCGACGAGGCGGCCTCGAACGACGGCACGGTCGCGGTCGGCTCCAAGGTCGAGCTCGAGGACGAGCAGGGAGGCAAACTGCAGGTCGAGATCTCGAGCGTCGGCGGCGTCTCGCCGGACTCGCCGGTCGGGCGCGCGCTGATCGGCGCGAAGGCGGGCGACGAGGTCGAGATCGAGGCGCCGAGCGGCTCCTGGCGCGCCCGCGTGCTCTCGGTCGGCCGCTAACGCCGCCCGCGGCCGACGCGATCGCCTCTTGCGCTCGCTGCGAGCCCGAGACGGCGCCTGCTGCGCTAGCCCGTTGCAGGCGCGGAGCGGCTCTGCATACGATTGCCGCCATGCTGCTGAGCGAGGTGGGGTACGCGCGGCCGGCGACGCTCGAGCAGGCACTGGGGGTTCTGGCGGAATACCCCGGCGCCCGCGCCCTCGCCGGAGGCCAGACGTTGATCAACGTGATGAAGGCGCGCGCGGCGGCGCCGGACGTGCTCGTCGACCTGAGCCGGATCCCCGACCTGAAGGGGATCGAGCTCAGCTCGGACGGCACGCTCGAGGTCGGGCCGATGACCACCTACAGCGAGTTGATCGCGTCGGCCGAGGCACGGGCGCGCCCGATCCTCGGCGAGGTCTGCTCGCAGATCGCGGACGTCCAGGTGCGGAACCGCGGCACGATCGGCGGAAACATCTGCTCGAGCGATCCGACGAATCACCTGCCGCCGCTGCTGATCGCGCTCGGGGCGACGCTGGCCGTGACCGGCGCCGGCGGCGAACGCACGGTGCCGGCGGAGGATTTCTTCCTCGGCGTCTACCTGACCGCGGCCGGGCCCGGCGAGCTGCTGACGAAGATCAGCATTCCGGCGGGCCGCAGCGACGGCTTCGCGACGGTCTCGATCGGCGCTGACGGCACCTGCATCGTCAACGCGGCCGCGTCCGTCAACGGGGGCATTCGGATCGCGCTCGGCTGCGTCGCGGCGACGCCGGTCGTCGTGGCGTCCCCCTCCGCGGAGCCCGAGGCGGTGCGCGGCGCGGTGCGGGAGGCGCGCCTCGATCCGCCGTCGGACGTCCACGCGTCGGGTGACTATCGCCGCCACCTCGCGGAAGTCGTGGCGGCACGCGCCGCCGAGCAGGCAGAGAAGGCGAGCTGATGGACGTCGTCACCTCGCAGACCGTCAGCGTGGAGGTCAACGGCACAAGCTACGAGCGCGAGGTCGAGGCTCGGCGGCTGCTGATCCACTTCCTGCGCGACGACCTCGACTTGACCGGCTCGCACGTCGGCTGCGATACGGGCAACTGCGGCGCCTGCAGCGTGATCCTCGACGGCACGCTCGTGAAGAGCTGCATGCTGCTCGCCGTGCAGACCGACGGCGCGTCGATCGAGACGGTCGAGGGGCTGGCGGAGGAGGAGCGGTTGAGCCCGCTGCAGCAGGCGTTCAGCGACCACCATGCGCTCCAGTGCGGCTACTGCACGCCCGGGATGCTGATGAGCGCGACGGCGCTCCTGCGCGACAACCCGAGCCCGAGCGACGCGGAGATTGCGAAGGCGATCCAGGGCAACATCTGCCGCTGCACCGGGTATTGGAACATCTTCGAGGCCGTCAAGGCCGCATCCGGCCAGGAGGTGGAGGAGTGAGCGAGACCACCGTCGCCGAGCCGCTCGTCGTCGAGCAGGGCGAGACGAAGCCCGGCTATGCCGGACAGAACGTCGCGCGCAAGGAGGACAAGCGCCTCGTGCAGGGCGAGGGCGTGTTCGTCGACGACGTCAGGCGCCACAACATGGGCTACGTCCATTTCGTCCGCTCGCCCTACGCGCACGCGAAGATCCGCTCGGTCGACGTCGCGAAGGCGCTCGACCACCCCGGTGTGCTCGGCACGATGACCGGCGACGAGGTCGCGCTCCTCACCGACCCGTTCTTCCAGATCTCCTCGCCGCCGGGCGCGCACCTCAAGGACTACTGCCTGGCCGTCGGCAAGGCTCGCTTCGTCGGTGAGCCCGTCGCCGCGGTCGTGGCGACGACGCGGGAGGGCGCGCGCGACGCCTCGGAGCTGATCGAGGTCGACTACGAGCCGCTGCCCGCGCTCACCGATGCGCGGCAGGCGCTCGGCGAGGACGCGCCGCTCCTCCACGACGAGGCGGGGACGAACCTGACCTGGGAAGGCGTCTACGAGTGGGGCGACCTCGACCAGGCGTTCGCCGAGGCCGACCGCGTGATCAAGATCTCCGAGCTCCACTTCGACCGCTTCAACTCCACGCCGCTCGAGTGCAACGGCGCTCTCGTCGAGTTCAACCGCGGCACCGGGCAGTGGACGATCCACACGAACAACCAGTTCCCCGGGTTCGCCGCGATCATGATGGGGCCGGCGATGCGCGTGGGGCTCGACAAGCTCCGCTTCGTCACGCAGGACATCGGCGGCGGCTTCGGCAACAAGATCACCTCGCACCCGCAGCTCGTCGCGTGCTGCCTGCTCGCACGCAAGCTCAAGCGACCGGTGCAGTGGACGGAATGGCGCACCGACTTCCATCTCTCGATGTCGCACGGCAACGAGCGCTGGTTCCAGGACACCGAGGTCGCGATCAAGGAGGACGGCACGCTGCTCGGCTTCCGCACAACGGCGGTCGACGACGCGGGTGCCTGGCTGCGCTACGAGCCGCTCGGCGGCGTCATCTGGGCTCAGGTGACGCCTGGCATGTACCGCTGGCGCCACATCCGGCTCGACTTCAAGCAGGTGGTGACGAACAAGGCGCCGGTCTCGCCGAACCGCGGCTACTCGCGCATGCAGCACCTCTGGTTCACCGAACGGGTGATCGACATCGTCGCCCACGAGCTCGGCCTCGACCCGGTCGAGGTGCGCAAGCGCAACTACATCAAGGCCGAGGAGATGCCCTACGAGACCCCGAACGGCTGCATCTACGACTCGGGCGATTACACGAAGATGCTCGAGACCGCGCTCGACCTGATCGGCTACGACGAGCTCGACTCGAAGCGCGCCGACGCAGAGTCACGCGGGAAGTTGCTCGGCCTCGGCATCGGCTCGACGCTCGACTCCGGCACGAACAACTTCGGCCAGTCGCGCCTGATCAACCCGGAGCTGCAGTTCTCGGGGAACAATGAGGTCGCGACGGTGAAGCTCGACATCTTCGGCGAGATCGTCGTCACCCTCGGCACGACGCCGCAGGGTCAGAGCCACGAGACGACCGCGTCGCAGGTCGTCGCCGACATCCTGGGCTGCTCCGTCGACGACGTGAACGTGCGCGCCGGCCACGACTCGTACTGGAACTCGCACGCGGGCTTCTCGGGCACCTACGCGAGCCAGTTCGCGGTCACGGGGCTCGGAGCGGTCAAGGGCGCGACGGACATGCTCGCCGAGCAGATGAAGAAGCTCGCGTCGGTGGTGCTCGGCTGCTCGCCGGAGGAGATCGAGCTGGCCGAGGGCCAGGCGCGGATGAAGGCGAACCCGGAAGCGGCGCTGCCGTTCATGGCGCTCGGCGCGATCATCAACGCGAACAACGCCGGGCTGCCCGAGGATCTCGACGTCACCCTCAACTGCCGCTACGTCTACCGACCGCCATTCGACCCGCCGGACGTCGAGCGCAAGTACGGCAACCTCACGCTGACGTACGCGGCGCAGGTGCATGTCGCCCTCGTCGAGGTCGACCCCGAGACCGGCGTCTACGAGATCGTCGACTACGCGGCAGTGGACGACTGCGGCGTCCGGATCAACCCGCAGGTCGTCGAGGGCCAGGTGATGGGCGCGACGGCGCAGGCGCTCGGCGCGGCCACGCACGAGACCTTCACGTACGACGAAGACGGCAACCTCCTGACGCCCAACTTCTACGACTACCACGTGCCGCACGCGCTCGACATGCCGCCGCTCAAGACGGGCTACGTCGAGAGCGCGTCGCCCTTCACCTCGATGGGGACGAAGGGCATGGGCGAGGGCGGCGGCGCCGGCATCCACGCGGTCTGCGCCGCGCTGCAGGACGCGCTCCGCGCGCGCGGCAACGCGATCGTCTACGACAGCTGTAACCCGTACCACCGCGTCTGGGAGCTGCTCTCGAACCCCGACGAGAGTCGCCGGCGGGTCACGGTGGAGGCGACGTGAAGGTCTCGGGCGAACGCGTCTTCGGGGCGCCGCGCGCCGCCGTCTGGCACGCGCTGAACGACCCGGAGTCGATGGCCGCGACGATGCCGGGTGTCGAGAGCTTCGACGTGGAGGACGAGCGGCGCTGGCGGGCGAACGTGAAGATCCCGCTCGGGCTCGGCACGCTCGGCATGACGATGGACATGGAGAAGACCGAGGAGCGCGAGCCGGAATTCGCCCGGCTGGCGATCAAGGGTAACGGCGTCGGCACGATGCTGAGCATGACGACGGCCTTCAACCTCAGCGAGGACTCCGGCGGCACGAAGATGGATTGGGAGGCCGACGTGCGGATCGCCGGCCCCGTTGGCTCCATGGGGCAGCGCGTGCTCCAGCCGATCGTCAACCAGCAGGTGCAGCAGGTGCTCGCCGCGCTTGACCAGCAGGTGCAGAAAACCGCTTCGGGCGCGACGAGCGAGCCCGGCGACGGCGCGGGCGCGGGGAGTGGAGCGGCCGGCACCGAGAAGCCGAGCACCGATGCCCCGTCGACCGAGGCGGGCGACGTGGACGACTACGGCGAGCCGGCCGACAGCGATCCGGAGCCGGAGCCCGACGCCGGCACCAGCGGCGCCGACGAGGGCGTGAACCCACTCGCGCCGGAGACGTACGAGCCGGAGCCCGAGGGCCCGACCACCTCGACCGAGGATTAGCGACCCGTCTATGCCCCCGCCGTTCCGGATCGGGGTGATGCAGCTGACCATGGAGCCGCTCGACGAGATGGTCGCGTCTGCGCGCGCGATGGACGAGGCGGGCATGGACACGATCTGGCTCGCCGAGGCCTACCCCTGGTGGCGCAAGCACGGCATGGAAGCTCGCTCCTCGACGGTCGTGTCGGCCGTGATCGCACGCGAGACGCAGCGGCTGACGATCGGCTGGGGGATCATCTCGCCGTTCACGCGCCACCCGCTGCAGGTCGCGATGGACGCACGGGTCGTCCAGGAGGCGGCGGGTCCAGGGCGGTTCATCCTCGGCTTCGGGACCTCGAAGATCTTCCTCAACAACGCTCGGATGCAGACGAAGAAGACGCTCGGGCCGATGCGCGACGCGGTCGAGATCGCGCGCGGAGTGCTCGGCGGTGACGCCTTCGAGTACGAAGGGTCGACCTGGAACGCGTCGGTGCCGGCGCTCGATGCCGCGGCCGAGGCGCCGCACGAGGTTCCGCCCGTCTACGTGGCGGCGACGGCGCCGAAGATGCAGGCGCTCGCCGGTGAGATCGGCGACGGCTGCCTGACGCCGTCGATCACGACGCCGGCCTTCGTGCGCCACACGCGCGAGAACGTCGCCGCCGACATCGACATCGGCTGCACGATCGTCGCCTCGATTCACGAGTCGGACCGCGACGCCGGCCGCGACGGTGCGCGTGAGATCGCGGGCATGTACCTCGCGAACAAGGTGCAGAACATCCAGGGCGCAGCGGACACGCTGCTCGACCTCGCGGAAATCGAGCAGGACGAGATCCGGCCCGTCGCCGACGCGATGGAGCGGGGTGGCCGCCTCGCCGCTAAGGCCGAGGTGAGCGACGCGCTGCTCGACAAGTGCAAGCCGATCGCCGGCACGCCCGAGGAGTGCGTCGCGGCGATCGACGAGTACCGCGAGGCCGGCTGCACCCACGTGATGCTCGAGCTCTGGGGCGAGCGGCGGCACGAGCAGATCCGGCTCTTCGGCGAGCGCGTCCTCCCGGCCGTCCGCCGATGACCGTGTCGATCGACCAGGACCGGCTCGTCGAGTGGGCGAGCAAGGCGATTGCGATCCCGAGCTTCACGGGGAGCGAGGAGGAGCTGGCGCGATTCGTCGAGTCCACCTTCCACGAGCTCGGCCTGCAGGTGCAGTGGCAGCAGGTCGAGGAGGGGCGGGCGAACGTGCTCGGCACGCTGGCCGGCGCCGGCGGCGGCCCCTCGCTGATGTTCAACGGGCACCTGGATACGTCGTATTCGGGTCGCGAGCCGTGGCTCGCGCACGTGCCCGGCTTCCAGCCTGAGCCGTTCGTGCGGGAGGGGCGCCTCTACGGCCTCGGGATCTCGAACATGAAGGGCGCCCTCGCGTGCTACGTCGAGGCGGTGCGGGCGCTGCTCGACGCGGGCGTGCGTTTGCGCGGCGACCTCCTCGTCGCGGCGGTCTGCGGCGAGATCGAGAAGACGCAGTACGGCGAAGCGCAAGGTGCCGAGTTCCGCGGTTATGCGGCAGGCACGCGGCACCTGGTCACCCACGGCGGCCTCGCCGACATGTGCATCCTGGGCGAGCCGACGGAGGCGAAGGTCGTGCTCGGCCACTTCGGCTCGCTCTGGCTGCGCATCTCGACGGGCGGCAACTTCATCCACACCGCGTTCAGCGAGGGCAAGCGCGACCAGAACTCGATCCTGCGCATGCGCGAGGTGCTGGATGCCGTGCTCGAGTGGATCCCGACCTGGGAGCAGGACCCGGCGAACGCGTACCGCGGCGCTAGCGCGATCGTCAACGTCGGCGCGCTGCAGGGCGGCTTCGGCTGGCGCGTCTCACGCACGCCGCACCGGACAGACCTCTTCCTCGACGTGCGTGTGCCGCCGACGAAGCCCATGGCCGCTGCGCAGCGCGAGGTGCTCGAGGTGGTGCGCGGCCTCGCCGACCGGTTTCCGGATTACGGGATCGAGGGCGAGGTCTACGTGACGGCTCCGGGGGCCGAGATCGCGGATGACCATCCGCTGGTGGGGGCGATCGACGAGAGTCATGCCGCGGTCTTCGGCTCGCCGCCGGAGCGCGACGTCACCCGCTGGTTCTCGGATGCCTCGGCGCTGACTCGGTACGGCGTGCCGACGGTCAACTACGGCACCTCGACGGGTCTGCTCGACACCGAGTACGGCGAGAACCTCGAGATCGACGGCCTCGTGAAGATGGCGCACGTCTACGCGCTCGCCGCGCAGCGGGTCTGCGGGGTCGCGTGAAGCTCGTCACCTTCGACGACGGCTTCGTGGGCGAGCTGCGCGACGACCGCGTGGTCGAGCTGGACGTCCCGACGATGCGCGAATACTTCGAGGCCGGCGCCGTGGCCCGCGCGACCGGGCGCGAGCTCGCGCTCGAGGACGTGCGCCTGCGCGCGCCGATCGTGCCGAAGAAGTTCTTCCACACGGCCGGCAACTTCCGCGAGCACGAGGAGGAGTCGAAGAATGTTGCCTGGTCGCACGAGATCGCGCCCTGGATCGTCTTCTTCCAGAACGTCGACGCGATCGTCGGGCCGGACGAGCCGGTCGTCTACCCGGAGCACCTGACGGAGGAGCTCGACTACGAGCTCGAGCTCGCCGTCGTGATCCGCAAGGCGGGCAAGTGGTTCTCGCCCGAGGAGGCGAGCGACTACATCGGCGGCTACGTGATCTTCAACGACATCACCGCGCGCGACATCCAGCGGCGCGAGATGCGCTCGGGCGTGTTCTCCTTCTGCAAGGGGATCGACACCTTCTGCCCGCTCGGCCCGTGGATCGTGACGCCCGACGAGATCCCCGACCCGCACGACCTCGCGATGGAGCTGCGGGTGAACGGCGAGCCGCGGCAGACCTCGCATTCGCGGAACATGTCGGTGACGATTCCGGAGATCCTCAGCCACTACTCGGCGCTCGGCTACTCGGCGGGCGACGTCGTTTCGACGGGCACGGTCAGCGGCGTGGCCGGCTTCAGTGACGATCCGGCGTCGATGTACCTCAAGCCCGGCGACGTGATGGAGGCGGAGATCGAACGGATTGGCGTGCTGCGCAACGCCGTCGTGTCGTGGCAGGACGCCCATGGCGCGCCGGCCCCGGAGCGCGTGAGCTGGTGAGGGGCGAGAACCCACACCCCCACCCGGGTGGGGCTTGCAACCCACCTCCCTCGCGCTCGACCGTACCCGTTCGCGGCGCGCAGCTCTGTGACGGGAGTGCACCGAAAGCGTGACGATCTGTCCATGAGCTGGCCGCGCGACGACGCCAAGCTCGATCGCGTCCGGGCGCTGATGGCGGAGGAGGGGCTCGACGCGCTGGTCGCGCGCGCGCCCGACAACGTGCTCTACCTGACGAACTTCTGGGGGATGAAGGGCTACGAGGCGGTGGTGTTTCCACAAGCGGGCGAGCCCGTGCTGATCTGCCTCGAGGCGTCCGCCGAGGACGCGGCGCGCACGGCCTGGACGAGAGACGTGCGGTTCCTGCGCGGCTACGTCCACGACGACCCGCGGCCGCCGCTCGCGCGTACCCTCGAGCTCGCGCAGGAGGCCGCGGGCGACTACGGCTCGGTCGGCCTGGAGCTCACCCTCGGCACCCAGGCTTCCGACCGCATGGTCGGAGAGCCGACGACCTTCACGCGCGAGTGGTTCGAGGCCTTCGGTGCGGGGGTCGCGGACACCACGCCGCTGCTTGCGCGTGCGCGCGCCGTCAAGACCGAGCAGGAGCTCGAGCGCATCCGCCTCGCGAACGAGATCGCCGCCGCGGCGATGGATCACTGCCGCGAGCATCTGCGGCCCGGGATGAAGGAGTCGGAGGCCGCCGCGCTCTGGAACGGCTTCGTCCACGGCGCCGGCACGGGCTGGGACGGACGAGTCGAGCTCGCGCTCGGGTTCTCGCTCGTCTGGTCGGGACCGGGGATCAAGACGTTCACCGCCACCGGCGACCTGCCGGTGCGGGAGGACGAGCCGACGCTGTTCGAGATCTGGGTCAGCGCAGACGGCTACTGGTGCGACCACACGAAGAACCTCTGCCCGGGCGAGCTGCGCCGGGAGTACGCCGAGCTCGAGCGGCGGCTGCTCGCGGTGTACGAGCGGGCACTCGAGCATTGCCGCCCCGGCGCGAGCCTGGCCGAGCTCGACCGCATCGTCCGCGACGGCATCGCCGAGGCCGGTTATCCCGGCCAGCCGAGCCACCCGATCGCGCACGGCGTCGGCGCCCGCGCGCACGAGCCGCCGTACGCGCATCAAGCCGGCGGCGGCACGATCGAGGAGGGGATGGTGCTCGCGATCGAACCGGGGATCTACTGGGAGGGCGGCGGCGGCCTGCGCGTCGAGGACAACTTCCTGGTCACCGGCGACGGGCTCGAGAAGCTCTCCTCCTTTCCGGACGGGGTCGTATGCGGATGATCTGGACCGGGCAGCTGAACGACGCGTACCGGCTCGGCGGCTCCGTCGGCCTCTACGACACCACCCTGCGGGACGGCGAGCAGACGGTCGGGGTCGTGCTCGACCCGGAGCAGAAGCTCGAGATCGCGCGACTGCTCGACGAGCTGCGGATCGACCGGATCGAGGCCGGATTCCCCCGGGTCTCGCAGGACGACTGGGACGCGGTGCGGTTGATCTCAGACGCGGGTCTACGCGCGGAGGTCTGGGGGTTCTCGCGCGCGGTGCCGGCAGACCTCGAGGCCCTCGTCGAGCTCGGCGTGCGGGCCTCGGTGATCGAGTCGCCGATCTCCGACCTCAAGCTGGAGGCGATTGGGGTAACGCGCGAGAAGATGCTCGGACGGATTACCGAAGCGATGCGCTTCGCCGACGAGCACGGCATCCACGCGGCGTTCTTCGGCGTCGACTCGACCCGCGCGCAGCCGGACTTCTACGAGCACGTCTACAAGGGCGCGGTCGAGGCGGGCGCGAAGGAGGTCGCGGTCGTCGACACGCTCGGGATCGCCTCGCCCGAGGCGGTCGCCGATCTCGTGGGCCGCACGGTGGAGTGGGTCGGGCCCGAGGTGCCCGTGCACTTCCACGGGCACAACGACTTCGGACTTGCCACGGCCGCAGCGGTCGCCGCGGTCGGCGTCGGCGCGCGCTGGGTGCACGGGACGATCAACGGCATGGGCGAGCGGGCCGGCAACGCAAACCTCGGCGAGGTCGCGCTCACGCTGCGCGCGCTTTACGGCGTCGAGTCGAACCTCGAGCTCTCCCGCGTGCGCGAGGTCTCGGAGCGCGTCCGGGAGCTCTCGGACTACGCGATCGAGCCGTGGAAGCCCGTCACCGGCGAGACGCTCTTCCGCCGCGAGAGCGGCGCCGTGGCCAGCCAGTTCCACGACCCGCCCTCGATCGAGCCCTATTCGTCGGAGCTCGTTCGTGCGGAGCGAGGCATCGTGCTCGGCAAGAAGAGCGGTCTCGATTCGATCCGGATCAAGGCCGAGGAGCTCGGGATCGATCTACCGGAGGAGCGCTACGGCGAGGTGCTCGCGCGCGTGAAGGAACTCGGGACGCGCAAGCGCGGGCTGGTCGGCGACGACGAGTTCCGACAGCTGGTCGATGGCTGACGCGGTCGTCGTCGGCAGCGGGATCAACTCCCTTGCCTGCGCGGCAATGCTGGCGCGCGCCGGCTGGAGCGTCTGCGTGCTCGAACGCGAGGACGAGCTCGGCGGCGCGATCCGCACTTCCGAGCTGACCGAACCGGGCTACCTGCACGACGTCTTCAGCGCCTGGCACCCGCTCTGGGTCGGCGGTGCCGCCCACGCGGAGCTCGGGGAGGAGCTCGCGGCGCGCGGACTCGAGTACCTGAACACCGACCACCCGAGCGCAACCCTCTTCCCTGACGGCGAGGCGGCGTTCCTGCTGCGCTCGACCGACGCCAACGTCGAGGAGCTCGGCGACGACTGGCGTGCGGCGGTCGACTCGTTCCTGCCGAACGCCGACCTCGCCTTCGGCGTGCTCGGCACCGAGTTGTGGTCACGCGACGGCTTCGCGCTCGCGCTGAGGGCCTATCGGCGTCTTGGCCGCCGCGGCTCGGTCGAGTTCGTCGGCGACGTGCTGGCGTCGAGCCGCGACTGGCTGACCCAGACGTTCGACTCCGAGCGCGCGCACGGGCTGCTCGCGCCGTGGGTGCTGCACACGGGGCTCGGCCCCGACGCTGCGGGCTCCGGATTCATGACGCAGGTCATCGGCGTCGCCGTGCAGGAGGGTGGGATGCCGATCCCCCGCGGCGGGGGCGCGCGGCTCGTCGATGCGCTCGTGCGCCTGATCGAGGATCACGGCGGCTCGTGCGAGACCGGCCGCGACGTGGAGCGGGTCGTCGTCCGCGACGGCAAGGCGGCAGGCGTGCGCCTCGCCGACGGCGACGAGATTCCGGCCGCGCGCGCGGTGGTGGCGAACGTCACGCCGACCCAGCTCTACGGTCGGCTGCTCGCGGGCCACGAGGAGCTCGGCGGCCGCTTCCGCTACGGGCGCTCGGAGATGCAGATCCACTATGCGCTCTCGGAGCCGCCGCGCTGGCAGGGAGACGTCCGGCTGGGCCAGACGGCGATCGTGCACCTGACGCCCGGCCTCGACGGCGTCTCGCGCGCGGTCAACGAGGCCGAGCGCGGGTTGCTCCCGGCCGAGGCGACGATCGTAGTTGGCCAGCCGCTGACGATGGACGAGAGCCGCGCCCCCGGAGGCGCGGGGCTGCTTTGGATCCAGCTGCAGGAGCTGCCCTGGCACGTGAAGGGCGACGCGGCCGGTGAGCTCGACCCCGGCGACGGCATCTGGACGGAGGAGCTGCGCGAGCGGTACGCCGACCGGATCCAGGCGCGTATCGCGAGGCACGTGCCGAACCTCGAGTCCTCGCTCCGGCGTCGCGTCACGCTCTCGCCGGCCGACCTGCAGGCGGCGAACGTGAACCTGCAGCAGGGCGATCCGTACTCCGGGTCGCTCGCGCTCGACCAGAACCTGCTCTGGCGGCCGCTCGCCGCGAGCCCCGGCCACTCGACGCCGGTCAAGAGGCTCTGGCAGATCGGCGCAAGCACGCATCCCGGTCCGGGTCTCGGCGCGGGCTCCGGCACGCTCGTGGCGAAGCGGCTGCTGCGGAGGCGGCTGTGGCGGTGAAGCTCTCGATCTCGCAAATCACGACGGTGACGCAGTCGTTCGCGGAAGACCTCGACGCCTATCGAGCGGCCGGCGCGGACGCGATCGGCATCTGGGAGATGAAGCTCGGGGACGACTCGCTGGAGCGCTTCCGCGCGAGCGGCCTCGGCGCAGCGGCAGCCGTCCCGGACGTGCCGTCGATCCTGCCGCTGCCGCTGATGGAGGGGCCGGCCGAGCCGGCCGAGCGGGTGGAGGCGATCCGGGCGGCGATCCGCCGACTCGCGCCGTTCGAGCCGGAGTGCGTGCTCTTCCTCACCGGACCGGGCGACGACCGCGCGGCGATTCTCGAAGGCATCCGGGCAATCGGCGTAGAGGGCCGCCGGCAGGGCGTCCGCGTCGCGCTCGAGCCGATCCAGCGCGAGTTCCTCGACCTCTGGTCGATCGTCGGCTCGCTCGGCGAGGCTGCGGCGCTCGTCGACGAGGCCGGCGCGGAGGTCGGCCTGGTGTACGACTCCTGGCACCTCTGGCGCGAGCCGGTCGAGGAGATCGCGCGCTACCGCGACCGGATTCGCGGCGTTCACCTCGCCGACTGGCGCGACCCGACCCGAAACACGAATGACCGTGTGCTTCCGGGCGAGGGCGTCGTCGACTTCGGCCCGATCCTCGACACGCTGCGCTGGGACGGCTTCTACGACCTCGAGATCTTCTCGGACGCGGAGCTCCCGGGGTCGCTCTGGCAGGAGGAGCCGTGCGGCCTCGCCCAGCGCGGCCTCGAGGCGCTGCGGAGGACGGTATCGAGCGCGTCTGCATAGTCGGCGCCGGCGTGATCGGCAGCCTCTTCGCCGGACACCTCGGGCGCGTCTGCGAGGTTTCGGTGCTCTGTCGGCGAGACGAGCATGCGCGCGCGCTGAACGAGCGCGGCCTGCGCGTGACCGGCCGCGGTGAGTTCACCAGCCGCGTCGCGGCAGCGACGGATCCGGCCGAGCTGCCCGAGCCGGAGCTCGCGATTGTCGCGACCAAGACGACGGAGCTCGAGGCAGCCGCCGGGCGCCTCGAGGGGCACTGGCCGGCCGCGGCCGTCATGACCGTGCAGAACGGCCTCGGCGCAGAGGAGGCGTTCGCCGGCCGCCGCGTCCTCTCCGCTGTCACCTTCATGAGCGGGACGCGCCACTCCGACACCGAGGTCGAGTACATCCTCGACACCGAGACCTGGCTCGGACCGTACGGCGACACGCCGTTCGCGCTGGCAAAGGAGGTCGCCGCCACGGTCGTCGCGTCAGGCCTGAAGGCACGGGCGTTCGCAGACCTGCGGCCGGCGCAGTGGTCGAAGCTGATCTTCAACGCGACCGTGAACGCCGTCGCCGCCTTGACGGGCCTGCCTCACGATCCTCACTTCGCCGCCCGCGAGCGCCCGGGCGATCTCGGCCAGCTCGTGTTCGACCTGATCGAGGAGGGCAAGCGTGTGGCCGCGGCGGCGGGCGTCGAGCTGCACGAGGACCCATGGCAGATGAACGTCCTCGCGACGCAGCGCGGCAGCAGGCACTACCCGTCCATGCTCGAGGACGTCGAGGCGCACCGGCCGACCGAGATCGAGCACATCACCGGCGCGCTCGTGCGGGAGGCCGAGCGGGTGGGCGTCCTCGTTCCGCTGCACACGGCGCTCTATCGGCTCGTCCGCGCCAAGGAGGCGTCGTGGCAACCCGATTGACCCCCCGAGCGCGTACAGCTTGAATACCGGGTTGGCGACCGGGTTTTCTAACGAGGAGGGTGTAGTGAAACGCGCTACTAGGTGGGGTGCGCTCGTCGCGCTCTGTGGGGCGGCGGTGGCAATAGCCGCGCTGGCGGCGACGACCGGGGGACAGGCCGCTTCGTCCGCGAAGAAGCCGCTCGTGATCGGCTGGGCTTACGACAAGGCAGGGCAGATGTCGCCCTTCGACAATCCGGCGCTCGCGGCGGCGAAGATCAGGGTCAAGCAGCTCAACGCGCGAGGCGGAGCGGCGGGTCACAAGTTCGTGATCAAGACCTGCGATACCCAGAACAACAACGCCTCGAAGGCGAAGTCGTGCGCGCTCAACCTGCTCGGGCAGGGTGCGAGCATCCTCTTCACGACGTGCGATGTCGATTTCGCGACTCCCGTGGCCCAGGCCGCGATCAACCGCGGGAAGCTCGCGATCTCGACCTGCATCGGGACGGATCAGATGGGCCCGAAGCGGTTCGGCAAGCGAGGGAAGCTCGCCTTCAGCTTCGGCAACGTCGCGCAGGACGAGGGCGCCGCGATGGCCGAGTACGCGTACAAGCGGGGCTGGAAGACGGCCGGCCTCGCGACCAACACGCTGCTCGTGTACTTCAAGAACGTCGTGCAGGCGTTCGACAAGCGTTTCCGCCAGCTCGGCGGCAAGATCGTCGCGCGTGAGAGCTACGCGACGGGCGCGAACAACGTCAACGCAGCGATCACACGGCTGAACTCGCACAAGGCGGCGGTCTACGTGACGTCGACTGCGTTCGGCGAGCTCCCCGCCTTCGTCTCCGGGCTCCGCTCGCTGCGCAACAACACGCCGATCCTGAACTCTTGGGCGGGTGACGGCACCTACTGGCTGCCGAAGAACCCGAAGGTGACGAACTACTACTTCGTCACGTACGCGTCGGTCTTCGGCGACGACCCGAGCAAGAACGTTCGCAAGATGATCGCGTCGCTCAAGACCGCCGGCGCGCCGCCCTTCACCGGTGGGTTCCTCGGCGGAGCGGACACGATCGACGGACTTGCGATCGCGATCAAGCGTGCGCACGGCTCGCTCAAGGGCTCGGTGCTCGCGGCGCAGCTAGAGAAGTTCAGGAAGGTGAGCGTGCTCGGCGGCAAGATCACCTTCTCGCCGAAGTTGCACACCGTCTCCGGGCGAAACTACCGCGTGCTCAAGATCCAGGCCAACAAGGCCAAGCTCGTGGGCACGGTGACGGCGAAGGTCGTCCCGAAGCTGTAGCGCGCGGCGGCGTGCCCGAGACCGAGCTCGGCACAGAAACGCAGAGGAGGCCCGGGGACACTCTCCGGGCCTCCTCCGTGTCGCGCTCCTTCGCGGGCGTGCAGGCGCTGAGCGAGGTCACGCTCGAGCTCCACCGGCACGAGGTCGTGGGCCTGATCGGCCCGAACGGCGCCGGCAAGTCGACGCTCGTGAACGTGTTGAGCGGGTTCGATCGGCCGGACATCGGGGTCGTCGAGCTCGCCGGCCGCGAGATCACCGGCTGGAGCTCCCACCGCCGCGCGCGGGCGGGCCTCGCCCGTACCTTCCAGCACAGCCGCTCCTTCGGCGGGCTTTCCGTTCGCGAGAACGTCGAGGTGGCGGCGCTCGCCGTCGGAGCCGGTTCGCGGGAGGCTCGCCGGCGAGCCGGCGGGCTGCTCGCGGCGCTGAGCCTGACCGCTCTCGCAGAGACGCGGGCCAACTCGCTCGCCCACGGCGACGAGCGTCGGCTGGGGGTCGCGCGCGTGCTCGCGGCCGAGCCGACGTTCGTGCTGCTGGACGAGCCGGCTGCCGGGCTGCCCGAGGCGGAGATACCGGATTTCGCGGCCGTCGTGCGCTCGCTCCGCGAGGTCCACCAGGCAGGCGTGCTGCTGATCGACCACAACATGGCGCTCGTGATGGGGGTCTGCGATCGCATTCACGTGCTCGATCAGGGCAGGACGCTTGCGGACGGGACTCCCGCGGAGATCCGCGGCAACCTCGACGTCGCGGCCGCCTACCTCGGGGAGACCGCCGTGACCGATGCCTGAGCCTGCTCTCGAGCTGAAGGGCCTCGAGGTGCGGTATGGCACGGTCGCCGCAGTACGGGGCGTGAGCCTGCGGGTCGAGCGCGGCGAGATCGTCGGGCTGATCGGGCCGAACGGAGCCGGGAAGTCCACGACCCTGCACGTGATCATGGGCGCGGTCCCGGCACACGCCGGGGAGGTCCGCGTGCTGGGCCGCTCGATCCGGCGCCGCTCGCCCGAGGCGATCGCACGCACGGGCGTCGCGCTCGTGCCCGAAGGTCGCCGCATCTTCGGCGAGTTCAGCGTCGAAGAAAACCTGCGCCTCGGCCTGGCCGGACGGCGGACGCGCAGCGCCGGCGATCCGCTCGAGCCCGCATTCGAGCTCTTCCCGATGCTGCACGAGTACCGGCGCCGCTCGGCGGGGGAGCTCTCCGGCGGGCAGCAGCAGCAGCTCGCGATCGGGCGCGCACTCGTGGCCGACCCCCAGGTGCTGCTGCTCGACGAGCCCTCGCTCGGCCTCGCCCCGCTGGCCGTCGAGAGCGTCTTCGAAGCGCTGGGCGCGATCCGCGAGCGCGGCGTCTCGATCCTGCTGGTCGAGCAGCGCGCGTTGCACACGGTCGCGCTGGCAAACCGCACCGAGGTGCTCGTCGGGGGCGAGCTGCGCCTCGAGCTGACCGCGGCCGACGCTGCCGACCCCGACAAGATCGTTTCCGCGTACCTGGCCTCGTGATCCTCGCGGCCCTCGACTTCCAGACGCTTTCCGACGCCGTTGGGCTCGGAGCGATCTACGCCCTGATGGCGGTCGGCATCGGCCTCGTCTTCGGCGTGCTGCGGCTCGTCAACTTCGCGTATGGCCAGCTGATCATGGCAGGCGCCTACACGCTCGCCTTCACGTCGACCTGGCCGCTGTGGGCGAGCATCCTCGCGTGCTTCGCCGTCGTCGTCGCTCTCTCGCTGGCGATGGAGACGGCGGTCTTCCGGCCGCTGCGCGGGCAGTCGCCCGCCGTCATGCTCGTGACCACCTTCGCGATCGCGTTCCTGCTCCAGGCGATCGCGCTGATCGTCGACCTCCGCGACGGCACGCTCGGCGAGGTCGCCCCCTCGCTCGCCTACCTCAACGAGCCCGTCACGATCGCCGGCGCCGAGGTGCGTAAGATCACCCTCGTCTCGATCGCGGTCGCCGCCGGAGCGCTGTTGCTCCTCGCGCTGCTGCTGACGCGAACCACGATCGGCCTGCACACGCGCGCTGCCGCGGCCGACTTCCGCACCGCGCGGCTGCTCGGCGTGCGCGCCAACCGCGTGATCGCGTTCTCGGTCTTCCTCTCGGGCCTGCTCGCGGCAGCGGTCGCCGTGCTGATGACGGTGCAGCTCCCGCTCGTCAGCCCGGACTTCGCGCTGCGGGACACGATCGTCGTCCTCGTCGGCGTGGTCGTCGGCGGCATCGATCGGCTCTGGAGCGCCACTCTCGGCGGCTTCGCGATCGGCTTCGTCTCGGGGCTGATCAACGGCCTGTTGCCGACCGACAAGACCGTCTACCTGCCGTCGGCGGTGTTCGCGCTGGTGATCCTCGTCCTGCTCCTGCGTCCCGCCGGCCTCTTCGCGTGGGGGCGCCGCGCGGCGGCGGAGCGGTTATGAGGCGCTCGCTCGACGCCCTCGTCCAGCTCGGAGCGCCCGTGCTGCTCGTCGTCGCCGTCGGCCTCGTGTCGACGACCGCGTCGCCGTCGAACCAGGTCTATTTCCTCAACGCGCTCGTCGCCGTCGCGGTGGTCGTCTCGATCTACGTCTTCGTCGGCAACTCCGGGGTCCTCTCGTTCGGCCAGATCAGCTTCGTCGCCGTCGGCGCCTTCGCCGCCGGCGTGATGACGGTGCCGCTCGAGTCGAAGCGGGGCGTGCTGACGACGATCTTCCCGCTGCTGCGCGACCACACGATCGGCAACGTTCCTTCGTTGCTGCTGGCAGCGGCGCTCGGCGGAACCTTCGCCCTCGTCGTCGGGCTGCCGCTGATGCGTCTGACCGGGCTCGCGGCCGGCATCGCGACGTTCGCGGTGCTCGAGATCACGCACAACATCCTGCGCGAGTGGACGAAGATCGGCCCCGGCGCGACGACCCTCTCGCTCGTGCCCGAGACGACCGGGCCGCTGCAGGCGACGCTCGGTGCACTCGTCGTGATCGGCGTCGCGTTCCTCTACCAGCGCACGCGGCTCGGACGTCAGCTGCGCGCCTCGCGCGAGGATCCGGCGGCTGCCGCGGGCGTCGGCGTACGCGTCCACCTCCAGCGGCTGTGGGCCTTCACCCTCGCTGGCGCACTCGGCGGCTTCGCCGGCGGGCTGCTCGTGCACCAGCTGGGCTCGATCACGACCGAGCAGGTGTACCTCGAGCTGACGTTCCTGACGCTCGCGATGCTTGTCGTGGGCGGCCTCACGAGCCTCTGGGGCGCGGTGGTCGGCGCGCTCGCGGTCAGCGGGCTCGACTCGTTCCTGAGCGAGGCCGAGAACGGCATTCATCCGTTCGGGCGCGGCCTCGACCTTCCCTCGGGGACGCGGCTCGTCATCCTGGCCTCGCTGATGGCGATCGTCCTGATCCTGCGGCCTTCGGGACTGACAGGAGGCCGCGAGGCGCGGCTGCCGCGGCTGGGACGGCGCGCGTGAGGGTGTGCATCGTCGGTTGCGGCGCGGTAGGGTCGCTTTTCGCGGCGAACCTGGCGGGGCTCGAAGACGTCGAGGTCTGGGCCTACGACCTCTCGCGGGAGCACGTCGACGCCATCAACGCGAACGGGCTGCGCCTCTCCGGCGCGGGGGAGGTCGTCGGTCGGCCGCGAGCGACGACGAATGCGGCCGAGCTCCCCGCGTGCGACTTCGGCATCGTGGCGACCAAGGCGATGCACACCGAGCCGGCGATCGCGGCGACCGCGCATGCCTTCGCTAACGGTGCCGTCTGCACCGTCCAGAACGGGCTCGGCAATGAGGAGGCGCTCGCGCAGCACGTCGAGCGCGTCATCCGAGGCACGACGTTTCCGGCAGGTCGTATCCTCGAGCCCGGCCACGTGCAGTGGGAGGTGAAGGGCGACACGACGCTCGGGCCGTTCGAGCCGAGCCCGGCGCCGCTCGAAGAGGTCGAGCGGCTGGCAGAAGCCTGCACGCGGGCAGGGTTGCCGACGACCGCGGTTCCCGACGCGCGCGGGCCGCAGTGGCGCAAGGTGATCTTCAACGCGTCGACGAATCCGGTCGGGGCGCTGACCGGCCTGACGCACGGCCGCGTCTGCGAGAACGCCTCGCTGCGACGGCTCGTCTCGGGTCTCGTGGACGAGGGCAAGGCCGTCGCGGCGGCGCAGGGGATCGCGCTCGACGCCGATCCCGAGGAGCTGATCGACCACGCCGCCCGCCCCGACGTCGCGTACGACCACAAGGCGAGCATGCTGCAGGACGTCGAGGCGCGCCGGCAGACGGAGGTCGACTTCCTGAACGGGGGCATCGTCCGCTTCGGCGGCGAGCACGGCGTGGCGACGCCACTGAACGAAGCGATACTCGCGCTCGTGAAGGGAGTGGAGCAGTCGTGGGCGTGAGCCCGGCCGAGGTCGAGCGCCGCTACGGGAGCGTCCGCGCCGCGCTCGAGCGCGACGGCCTCGACGCCGCGCTCGTCTGCGGGACCGAGTACTCGGGCTTCGAGGGCGCGGTCACCTACCTCTCGGGCTTCCAGATCGTCCACCGCTACGCCTACGTGCTGCTGCCGCGGGAGCGCGAGCCGGCGATCGTCTTCCCGAGCGAGGCGCGCTACGTGGGCGAGCACGGCACGACCTGGATCGATGACCAGGTGTTCGTCGACCGGCCGGGTGACTGGCTCGCCGATCGGCTCCGCGGCCAAAGGATCGGCGTCTACGGCCGCGACTACGCGATGGTCGTTCGGGACTACGCAGTCCTCGCCGGAGCGGCCGAGCTCGTCGGCTGGGACGTCGCCTTCGACCACGCCCGCGCGGTCAAGAGCGACGAGGAGCTCGAGTCCGTGCGCGAGAGTGTCCGCATCAACACGGACGGCTTCCACGCCTTTCGCGAGGCCTACGCGCCTGGCAAGAGCGCCGCCGAGGTGCTCGCCCCGGCGGAGGAGCTGTTCGTCGAGCGCGGCTGCGGGCGATTGACGATGAACATGGTCCTGGTCGGCGCGGAATTCGCGATCGCGCGCAAGGAGACGACGCTCGGCGAGTTCTGCATCCCCTCGCTCGAGGTGGCGGGGCCCGGCGGCCACTGGGTGGAGGTCTCGCGGGCGCTCGGCACGCCGAATGACGAGGTGCTGCGGATGAACGACGCCTACGACGAGTACTTCGAGGCGGCGAAGGCCGCCCTGCGGCCGGGTGCGAGCGCGCACGAAGCGCACCGCTCGGTCTCGAAGGGCTTCACGGAGCGCGGCTACAAGCTCGGGCACGTGACGGGCCATTCGATCGGGATGACGATGATCGAGTTCCCGAAGATCGGCGAAGGCGTCGAGACCGAGCTCCAGGAGAACATGGTCTTCTCGATGCACCCGCACGCTATCGCCGAGAACGGGCGCGACTGCCTCTACATGCAGGAGACGTGGCTCGTCGGCCCGGACGGCGGCATCCCGCTGTCGGGCCTGCCCTCGAAGATCTTCTAGGCGAGCAGCCCGCGGTTCGCCGCGAGCACGTCGAGCAGGGCCTGGATGTCTTCGGCGGTGTTGTAGCAATGCGCCGAGACGCGCAGGTTGTCGTCGCGCGACGACGTGACGATCCCGTCGGTGCCGAGCGCGGAGACGAGCGCATTCACGTCGGTGGACGCGATGCAGACGAGCGCGCCGCTGCGCTCTGGCGCGCCCGGAGTGACCACCCGTGCGCCCAGCTCCTCGCAGCCGTCGCGCAGGAGCGCGTTCAGCTCGCGCACGTGGGCCTCCGTCTCCGGGATCCCGATCTCCTGCATCAGCTGGATCCCGGCGATCGCCGCGTACGTCGCCGGCACTGGCGGGGTGCCCGCCTCGAAGCGACGGGCCGTCGGCGCGGGCGAGTAGTCGTGAATGTCCATCTCGAAGATGTTTCGGTCCGCGAACCAACCGGTCGCAGTCGGCTCGATGCCCTCGATCAGCTCGCGGCGGCAGTAGAGGAAGCCCAGGCCCGCCGAGCCGAGCAGGTACTTCAGCACCCCGGCGGCGAGGAAGTCGCAGTCGAGCGCGCGGACGTCGAGCGGCAAGGAGCCGATCGTCTGATACGCGTCGACGAGAGCGAGCGCCCCACGCTCGTGCGCCAGGCGCACGATGCCGCCGACGTCCAGGCGCCCGCCGTTCCGGAAGCAGACATGCGTCGTCGCTACGAGCGCCGTCCGCTCGTCGATCGCGTCCGCGAAACGCTCGAGCGGGATCGTCCCGTCGGCCTCCGCGGGCACGTGCACGACTCGCACGCCGCGCCGCTCCTGCGCATGCGAGATCTGGCCGATCGTCGGAAACTCGAAGTTGCTGACGACGATCGTGTCGCGGCCCTGATCGAAACGCAGCCCGCTCAGGAACGCGCTGACTCCGGCGGAGACGGACGTCGTGACCGCGATCTCGTCCTCCTCCGCGTTCACCAGCGAGGCGATGCTCGCCCGCACCGCCTCGAGGCGACCGACCCAGTACTCCCATGGCGCGCCGTGCTCGTCCCAGTCGTCGAGGTAGCGCGCGTAGGCTTCCCGGACGGAGTCCGAGAGGGCGCCCTGCGAGCAGCTGTTGATGTAGACCTGGCGCTCGAACACCGGAAAGCGGTGCCGGATCCGGCCGGGCAGGCTGGCTACGTCAACGGCCAAGGTAGGCCTTTCGGAGATCCTCGTGCTCCAGCAGCTCGGCGGCGCGGCCCGAGAGCACGATGCGGCCTGTCTGCAGGACGTATCCGCGATCGGCGATCGAGAGCGAGACGTTTGCGTTCTGCTCGACCACGAGGATCGCGACTCCCGACTCGTGTACCTGCTGGATGATCTCGAAGTTGCGCTCGACGAGAATCGGTGCCAGCCCCATAGACGGCTCGTCCATCAGCAGCAGCTTCGGCCGCGACATCAGAGCCCGGCCCATGGCCACCATCTGCTGCTCGCCGCCGGACATCGTCCCGGCGAGTTGCCGGCGCCGGTCGTACAGCAGCGGGAAGAGCGAGTAGACGCGGTCGAAGTCCTCCTTCGTGCCGCCGCCGTGCAGGTAGGCGCCCATCTCGAGGTTCTCGCGGACCGTCATCGGCGCGAACAGCCGGCGGTTCTCCGGCACGATCGCCATCCCGCGGCCGATGCGGTAGCTGGTGTTGCGCTGGGCGAGGTCCTCGCCGTCGAAGACGACGCGCCCGCCGCGCGGGCGGACGATGCCGAGCGTCGTCTTGAGCGTCGTCGACTTGCCGGAGGCGTTGCCGCCGAGCAGGCAGACCAGCTCACCCTTCCCGACCTGGAGAGACACGTCGTTCAAGATGTGAATCTGCCCGTAGTAGGTGTGAACGCCGTCGAACTCGAGCAGCGGCTTGGGCGCGGGCTCGCTCACGACGCCTCCTCGGCGCGCAGGCCGAGGTACGCCTCGACGACGCTCGGGTCGGTCGCGACCTCCTCGAAGGAGCCCTCGGCAATCTTGATGCCGTGATCGAGTGCGATGACGCGGTCGGAGATTCCTTCGACGAGGTGCATGTCGTGCTCGATTACGAGGATCGTGTAGCCGCCGTCCTCGCGGAGCTTGGCGATCAGTTCGGTGATCTCCTGCGTCTCGACCGGGTTCATTCCGGCGGCGGGCTCGTCGAGCAGGAGGAGCCGTGCGTTCGTGGCCATCGCCCGCGCGATCTCGAGCCTGCGGCGGTTCGCGTACGAAAGCGAGTACGCGGGCTGGTTCCAGCGGTACCCCATCAGCCGCTGGCCGAAGAACGACAGCTTCTCCTCCGCCAGGGCAGCGATCTCGCGCTCCTCGCGGCGCATGCCAGGCGTCCGCAGGACCGAGCGCAGGATGCCCGCGCGCGTGTGGCCATAGGCCGCCGACATCACGTTCTCCTTGACAGTCATGTTCAGGAACAGGCGCAGCGTCTGGAACGTGCGCGCGACCCCGCGGCTGGTGATGCGGTTCGGGGCCAGTCCCACGAGCGACTCGCCTTCGAACAGGATGTCGCCCTGCTCGGGAGCGTAGACGCCGGTCACGAGGTTGAACAGCGTCGTCTTCCCTGCCCCGTTCGGCCCGATCACGCTGACGATCTCGTGCTCGTCGACGTGGAGGTCGAGCTCGGAGATCACCTGCAGCCCGCCGAAGGCCTTTGAGACGCCCTTCAGCTCGAGCATCCGCGCCATTTAGCCGATCTCCACCTTGGCCGTCCCGAACAGTCCCTGGGGTCTGATCGTCATCACCGCGATCAGGAGGGCGCCGAACAGCACGTAGCGCGTCACTGCCGGCTGCTGAACGAGCAGGTTCTCCCAGACGAAGGCGGTCAGGTAGAGCGTCGGGACGAGCACCGCCAGGCGCCACCAGCCTTTGAGCTGGACGACCGCGATGATGCACACGACCATCAGCAGGTAGCCGTAGACGGCGAGACGCCCCGGGTTGCTCGGCAGCAGCACCCAGTTGCGGATCAGGCCGGTCAGGAAGCCTCCGGCAGTGACCTCACCCGCCGTTCCGCGCGACCAGACGGCGTCGACGATGGCGTGCACGGCGAAGCCGAAGGCGACCGTCGCGGCGAACGCGGTCACGAGTCGCGTCCACGATCTACGCATGGTGAAGAAGACCGTCGCGATCAGCGCCGCGTAGAAGAGCACGCGCCCGACGTTCGCTGGGGAGGTGGGGTCGAGCACCTGGCTCGACGCAATGATCGCCACGGCGCCGACGAGCATGCCGGTCAGGCTGCCGGTCCCGCCGAGGATCACGACGGCGTAGATCAGGATCAGGACCTGGGTGCCGAAGTTCTGCGGGAAAGCACCCGTCTGCGCCGCGGCGAACACGGCCCCCGCGAGCCCGGCGATCGCGGCGCCGAGGCTGAACGCCATGATCTTCAGCCGGTTGACCGGCATACCCATCAGCTCGGCGGCGAGCGGATCTTCGCGTGAGGCCTTCCAGGCGCGGCCGGTTCTCGACTCGCTGATGCAATACAGGACGATCAGCACGACGACCACGCAGCCGAGCAGGAACCAGTAGTACCCACGCGTCGTGTCGATCGTCAACCGGCCGAACGTGAGCGGCGCGACGTTGGCAAGCCCGTTCGAGCCGTTGGTGATCCCGAACGGGTTCGCGGCGTTCGTGAAGACGACGAAGGCCTGGCCAAAGAAGAGCGTCACGATCGCGAGGTAGTCGCCGAGCAGGCGCCGCGATGACGAGCCGAGGAAGAGGCCGAGCACGGCGCACACGAGGATCGCCATCAGGATCGAGTACTGGGCGTCCCAGTGGTGGGTGTAGACGTGGCCCTTGTTCGCGTGCGTCCCCGACAGAAACGCGTACGTGTAGGCACCGAAGCCGAAGAACGCCACATACCCGAGATCGAGCAGGCCGGCGAAGCCGACGACGACGTTCAGGCCGAGCGCCAGCAGCGCGTAGATCAGGATGAAGAGGCCGTAGTTGAAAAGGTTGCCTTCGCTGATGAACGGCAGGAAGGGAACGAGAATCGCCGGCGTCAGGAACGCGAGCTTTCCGGCCGGCGGCAGCAGCTCCCACAGATGCGCGACCCGCCCCGCCAGGCCGCGCGGCCGCTCGATGTTCTCCTCGGAGCGCGCCACCCACTGGTCGACGCCGATCTGCGTGCCGCTCTCGGGAATTCCGGGTCTGTTCTCGCTCATCGCGGGCTACACCTTCTGCAGCGCGGGCGTCCCGAGCAGCCCGCTGGGCCGCACGAGCATCACGCCGATCAGGACCCCGAAGACGACGAGGTCGGAGACGTTGCCGTTCAGGTACCCGCGTGCCCAGGACTCGATCAGCCCCACCAGCAGACCGCCGAGCACCGCCCCGGGGATGCTGCCGATCCCGCCGACGACCGCGGCCGTGAAGCCCTTCAGGCCGGCGAGGAAGCCCATCAGGTGGTAGATCTGGCTGAAGAGCAGGCCAAACATCACGCCCGCGGCGCCTGCGAGCGCCGAGCCGATGAAGAACGTCGCCGCGATCACGCGGTCGGGGTCGATTCCCATCATCCCGGCCGCCTCGCGGTCGAAGGAAACCGCGCGCATCGCCTTCCCGAGCCGCGTCCAGCGGACGAGCCCGAGCAGCAGGACCATCAGCAGGAGGGCTCCCACGATCACGATCACGCCGAGGTACTGGACGAAGACACCGTTGTCGCCGCCGAGGTAGATGCCGTTGTAGCTGATCAGCTCGAACCCGTCGTAGTTGCGGAACTGCGATCCGAACAGCAGCAGCGCCGAGTTCTCGAGGAAGAACGCGACGCCGAGCGCCGAGATCAGCGGCGCGATCCGCGGCGCGTCGCGCAGCGGCCGGTAGGCGAAGCGCTCGATCGCAAGGCCGAGCACGCCGGAGCCGAGCATCGCGACGACGAACATACACACGACGAGCAGCGCCACCGGGATCGCCGGATTGAGGGGCCCGCCGAGCAGAGTGAGCACGCCGAAGCCGATGAAGCTGCCGATCATGTAGACGTCGCCATGGGCGAAGTTGAGCAGCTTGAGGATCCCGTACACCATCGAGTAACCGAGCGCGATCAGCGCGTAGACGCTGCCGAGGATGATGCCGTTCACGCTCAGCTGGAAGAAGAACGTCCAGCCCTGGGACGGCGAGAAGTAGACGGCGTAGATCGTCCAGGCGGCCAGCGCGACCGCGAGGCCGCCGAGATTGGCGAGCTGCTGTCGAAGAGTCGCGTTCACGCCGCTGCGTAGCCTCTCAGAACAAGAGGGCGGCCCATTCGCATGGGCCGCCCTCCGTCGTTAGGTCAGGTCGCTCGCTAGCCGATGCGCTTGAACGAGCCGTTGCTCTGGATCTGGTACACGCCGTAGGTGGCCGGAGCGTGCATCTCGCCGGCACGCGCGAACGAGACCGGGAAGCCGAGGATCGAGCTCTTCAGCTTCGTCTTCGCGATCTGCTTGCGTACCTCCGCGCGGGTGGCCGTGCCGTTCGCGCAGGCCCTTGTGACCGCGCCCACGACCACCTGGGCCGCCACGTAGGAGGGGAGGCCAAAGAACTCGCCGTTGCCGCGATGGGCGCTGACGTACTTCTTCACCACCGGATCGTTGGGGTTGTACGGGAACGCTGAGTCGTACGAGCCGGTGATCTTCCACACGCCCGGAGCGAACAGGCCGTCGGAGCCGAAGAGCTTGATCTTGCTCTTGCCGGCCGCCCTGAGCTGCTGTCCGAAGGCCTGGGCCTGCGGCGCAAGCTGCCATGGGATGTAGATCCCCTGGGTGTTGCTCGGGATCTTCGCGATCTTCGACGAGAAGTCCGAGTCGCTCTGGCTGATCGAGTCGCGGGTGACCTTGACGCCACGGCTGCTGAGGATCTTCGCCACGCCGCTGGCCAGGCCCTGCGAGTACGCCTCCTGGTCGTCGATGATGTAGACGCGCTTCCACTTCAGCTTCTTCGTCATCCAGTTCGCGACCACCGGGCCTTGCGCGGCGTCGTTCGGCACCGTGCGGTAGAAGTACCCGCGGCGGTTGCCGTCCGTGTGGCCGTCCGTGAGCGATGTGCGGCTCGCGGAGCCGGAGACGAAGCCCAGGCGACCGCCCTTGTAGGCCGACGTCGAAGCGACGACCTCCTGGCTCCCCGCCGGCCCGACGACGCCGAGCAGCTTGGAGTTGGAAGCGAACGACTTGGCGACCCTGACCGCGAAGGCGGTGTCGACGCCCAGCTGTGTGTCGCCCGGCACGATCTTGATCTGCTTGTTCTTGTTAGCCCTCTGCGCGTTCCAGCGCTTGACGTAGTACTTAGCCCAGCGCACCTGCTGGTTTCCGATATCGGCGGCCGGCCCGGTGTACGGGGCTGCCATGCCGATCGTGCGCGTCTTGCCGCACTTGACGGTCGCGGTCGCCGGTGACGCCGCGGACGTCGTGCGGCTCGGCGACTTGGTCGAGCCAAAGGCGGCTGTCGCCAGCGCAGCCGCCACGGCCGCGAGAACCGCGGCCACTACCAACTTCCTCATTCTTGCCCTCCTCCTCCGTGCCTTTTCGGTACGGGATGAGACGTCGATCCGGCTCATTCGTTTGCCTCGTACGCCCGCGAGGCCGGGTCCCCGGCTGGATGAAAGGTCGCGACGACCTTCATCGGGCCCTCGCCGCTGTTCTCGAGGGAGTGCAAGAGCAGCGGCGGGAGATGGATGCACGTACCGCCGCCGACGGGCTCGTGCGAATCGTCGATATGCAGCATTCCCTCGCCCTCGAGTACGTAGATCACCTCGTCGTAGACGTGGCTGTGGTCCGGGGCGCGGCCGGGCGCGATGACCCCGTAGAACTGGGTCAGCTCTAGGCAGCCAACCTCGTGGGTGACGAGGTAGCGGAACTCGCGGTTGCCGCTCGCTGGCAGGGGCTCCTGGTCTTCGTAGCGGACGGTGCGCCGGCCCTCGTGGCGGCCGTTTGCCGCCTGCGGCGCGATCGCCGAGACGACGAGCAGCTCGTCCGGGCCTGCGTTCTCGATCTCGTACGTCTCCCCGGCGACGACGTAGGCCGCGGTCATCGGCTCGAGCTGGTGCGGCTCGCCGTCGACGATCAGCGTCCCCGAGGCCTCGACGGCGTACATCACCTCCTGCGCGCCCTCGAGCGTCCGCGGTTGCGAGCGCCCCAGCCCGTAGCGTGCGATGTGGAGCTCGAGCAGCTTCGAGCCGAAGCTCTCGTCGATCGCGACGGCACGAGAGGCCGTGTCGCCGTCGGCGCGGCTCGCCTGAAGCTCGCGCTCTGCCACGGAGTGCCGCGTCACCGGGCCGATTCTCACACGTTCCCGCGCGTGTACCAAGCCCGGACTACGCTGGCGCCGTGGACTATCGGCAGCTTGGAGGCAGCGGCCTGACCGTCTCGCGCGTGGGACTCGGGTGCGGAAATTTCGGCGGAATCGGCTCGGCGCCGGAGCTGTTCGGCGGCGGCGAGAGCGAGGAGGAGGCGTTTGCGTTGATGGACGCCGCGTGGGAGGCGGGGGTGACGTTCTTCGACACCGCGGCCTCGTACGGCGGCGGCCGAAGCGAGACGTGGGTCGGGCGCTGGCGACGGGACCGCGGCGTGCCGGTCGTGCTGAGCACGAAGGTCTACTGGTCGGTGACCGGCGACCCGGACGACCGCGGCCTTGCGCCGGCTCGGATCCGCCGGGAGCTCGAAGGGAGCCTCGAGCGGCTCGGAGTCGACCACGTCGAGATGTACCTCACCCACGAGCCCGACCCGGAGACACCGATCGAGCAGACGCTGCTGGCGCTCGACGAGCTCGTGCGCGCAGGCAAGCTCAGGGCGATCGGGGGCAGCAACCTCGACGCAGAAGCGCTCGAGCAGGCGCTCGAGACGAGCGAGCGGCTCGGTCTCGCCCGCTTCCAGTGGGTGCAGAACGAGTACAGCCTCGTACGGCGCGAGCAGGCCGAGGCGGTGCTGGAGGTCTGCCGGCGCGAGGGGCTCGGCTTCACGCCGTTCAGCCCACTGGCCGGCGGCTGGCTCGCCGGGCGCTACCGGCGCGGCGAGGCGTACCCGCAGGGGTCGCGCATGACGCTGCGTCCCGGGCCCTACTCGGATCTCGAGCGCGAGGAGACATTCGCGGCGCTGGAGGCGTTCGGCGAGGTGGCCGCGGAGCGGCATGTGGCACCCGCGACGCTCGCGACCGCGTGGGTGTTGAGCCATCCGCTCGTCACCGCGGTGGTCGTAGGACCGCGCCGGCCGGAGCACCTCGAGCAGGCGCTTGCCGCCGTCGAGCTGCGTCTGGAGCCGCGGGTGCGCGACGCGCTGACGGAGCTCTTCGCGTGATCCCGCTCGACGAGATCCGCGCGGCGCAGGAGCGGCTGGCGGGGCGGGTCGTGCGGACGCCGCTCGTCGAGCTCGACGGGCTGCACCTGAAGCTAGAGAACCTGCAGCCGATCGGCTCGTTCAAGCTGCGCGGCGCGCTGAACGCGATTGCGCTGGCGCCGCGCGAGGAGCTCGCCGACGGGGTCGTCACGGCCAGCGCCGGGAACATGGGGCAGGGCGTGGCGTGGGCCGCGCGAGAGCTCGGCGTCGCCTGCACCGTCGTCGTTCCCGAGGCGGCCCCGCAGACGAAGCTCTCGGCGATCGAGCGGCTGGGCGGGCGCATTGTCAAGGTCTCGTACGAGCGTTGGTGGCAGGCGCTCCAGGAGGCGGCGTACCCGGAGGTCGGCGGCTTCTTCGTCCACCCGGTGCAGGACGAGGCGGTGATGGCCGGCAACGGCACGGTCGGCCTCGAGCTCGTCGAGGACCGGCCCGAGCTCGACACGGTGCTGATCCCGTTCGGTGGCGGCGGCCTCAGCGTCGGCATCGCGAGCGCGGTCAAGGCGCTGCGCCCTGACGCGCGCGTGTACGCGGTCGAGCCCGAAACGGGCGCGCCGCTGACGGCGGCATTTGCGGCCGGAGAGCCGGTGGCGATCGAGTACACGCCGTCGTTCGTGGACGGGGCTGGCGGGCCGTCGCTGCTGCCGAAGATGTGGCCGCTCGCGCGGGAGGCGCTTGACGGCGCCTTCGCCGTCTCGCTCGACGACGCGGCCGCCGCCGTACGGCGACTGGCGGAACGCTCGCGCGTCGTCGCAGAGGGCGCGGGGGCGCTCGCGCTGGCCGCTGCGGATCGCGTCGGCGGCGACGCCGTCTGCTGCATCGTCTCGGGCGGCAACATCGACGCGGCGAAGCTGGCCGCGATCCTCGACAGCTGACCCGCGCCCGCCGCTTCACCCTTTCCGCACGACGACGGGGGTTCAGCGGGACCGCGAAGATCGGTGCGTGAGGCTTCAGCGGTTTGCCCTCGGGCCCGTGCAGGCCGCGTCCCGCACGGGCCGCGGCGTCTTGGCCGACGAGACTTCGCGCGCGCTCGAGGCGGCGCTGCGCGGCCCGTTGCCCGAGATGATCGGGCGCACGCTCGTCGAGCAGCACGTCATCGAACGCATCGTCTCGGAGATGCTCGCCGCCGCCGCCGAGGCGGAGACACCCGGCGGAACGGTCGAGCAGGTGCTCGGCCCCGAGGTCGAGCGCTGGCTCGCGAGCGACGACGCCGCCCGACTCGTGGAGAGCGTTTCGAAGCAGGTCGTCGGCAGCTTCGCCTTCAGGCGCGCGGTGGCAGAGGTGGTCTCGAGCCCCGAGGTTCGAGGAGCGATCTCGACGGCCGCGGGCGGTTTCGGAGAGGACGCCGCCGAGGCGGCGCGCCGCAACGCACGCGCCGCCGACGATCGCGTGGAGGCGCGAGCGCACAGGCTCCTGCGGCGGCCGCGGCCGGCGCACCCCGGCTTCGCCGGGTTCGCGTCGCGCGGGCTCGCGCTCGTCGTGGACGCGGCGCTGGCCCAGCTGACGTTCCTGGTCGCGGCGGCTTCGGTCGGGCTCGTCCTCGCGCTGGTCGGGGATCTCAGTCAAGGCTGGTTGGCCGGATTGCTCGCCGGCGGCGGGTGGCTGCTCGTCGTCATTTCGTATTTCGTCGGCTTCTGGAGCAGCACCGGCCAGACCCCCGGCCTGCGACTGATGCACGCGCGCGTGGTCACGGGCTCGGGCATACCGGCGTCGCTGCCGCGGGCACTCGTGCGCTTCGTCGGCCTGATCGTGGCGATCATCCCGCTCGGCGCTGGCTTCCTGCCCGCGCTCGTCGACCGCCGCAGGCGAGCCTTGCCGGATTTTCTGGCGGGAACCACCGTCGTCTACGAGCCCGATCGCGTCGGCGCACCGGCGCGATGAGCAAACCAGGAGGTCACTGATGTGTCGTTGGCTCGCGTACTCTGGCTCGCCGGTCCTGATCGAAGAGCTGCTCTACACGCCGAAGCATTCGCTCATCGACCAGAGCCTGCACTCGAATCTCGGCGCCGAGACGACGAATGGTGACGGCTTCGGCATCGGCTGGTACGACGAGGCCGGCTCCCCTGGCGTCTTCCACAGCATCGAGCCCGCCTGGAACGACCGCAACCTGCGCGAGCTCTCGGGCCACATCAAGTCGGGGCTCGTCCTGGCGCACATCCGCGCCTCCAGCGGCACCGCCGTCCAGCAGACGAACTGCCACCCGTTCAGGCACGGTAACTGGCTCTTCATGCACAACGGGGTGATTCACGACTTCGCGCGGATCAAGCGCGAGCTCGTGCTGGCCGTCGGCGCAGACCTGTACCCGTCGATCCAGGGCTCGACCGACTCGGAGACGCTGTTCTACCTGGCGCTCACGTTCGGGCTCGAGGAGGATCCGCCCGCGGCCGTTGCGCGCGCGGTCGGCCTCGTCGAGGACGTCGGGCACCGGCACGGCGTCGAGCACCCGGTCCAGATGACGCTCGCGATCACGGACGGTGAGCGGCTGTGGATCTTCCGCTATTCGAGCGAGAACGACTCGAGGTCGCTCTTCTTCAGCACCGCGATCGAGACGCTCCGCGCGATGTACCCCGAGAACCCGCTCTTCCAGGCGCTCGACGTGGAGACCCGGCTGGTCGTCTCCGAGCCACTGGGCGAGCTCGTGGGCGCGTGGCAGGAGGTGCCGGAATCGACGTACGGGATCGTTCAGCCCGGCGACGACGAGCTGCATGACTTCCGGCCTGTGCCGCCGGCCGAGGCGGCCGAGGGACGGGAGCCGGCCCTCACGGTCTAGGGCACGCGCGGAAGGAGGCGCGAGATGAACACGACGACGGTGCCGGCCGCTTCGCCGGCGAAGGCAGCGACCGCCGAGCAAGCCGCCCAGGTGTGGTGGCTCTTCGTCGGGATCGGCATCCTCTGGCTCGTCTTCGCCCTGCTCGTCTTTCGAGTCGACGCCACCACCGTCAAGGGCATTGCGGCCCTGACGGGCGTGTTCTGCATCGGCGGAGGATGCATGGAGTTCGTCACCGCCGCCGCCTACTCGGGCGCCGCGCGGCTGCTTCGGATCGCGCTCGGGCTCGCTTTCCTGGTGATCGGCGGCCTGGCCTTCGCGCACCCTCAGAACACGTTCGGCGCACTCGCGACGATCTTCGCCTTCTATCTGCTCCTCGGGGGAGTCGCGGCGATCGTCACGTCTCTTCTCGACCGCCACATCGAGCTCTGGTGGGCGCTGTTCGGCGCCGGCGTCGTGCAGGTCCTGCTCGCCTTCTGGGCGGCCGGGAACTTCGGCCACAAGGCGTTCCTGTTGATCGTGTGGATCGGCGCCAGCGCCCTTGCCGCCGGGATCACGCAGATCGTCCGCGGCTTCCAGCTTCGCTCGGCGCGCCCCCGCCTGAGCGTCAGCTCTTAGCGGCCTGGCCGCGGCTCTTGCGCGAGGGGAAACGGCTGAGCTCGCGCTTGGGAACCGCCAGCTCGACGAGGTCGTTCTCGAACGAGCCGATCGCGTCGGCCGGCACCTCGATCTCGCGCTGCCACCACAGGTGGCCCCGCAAAAGCGCGAGCGCGGCAATCTGCCCGTCCTCCGCCACGTCCACTGCGTGGACGGTGCCGACGCGATGCTTGTCGGCCGAGTAGACGGAGCTCGTCAGCCGGAGCTCGACCTCGCCCTTGGGGATGCGGTCGTACGACAGGTTGACGTTCGGGTCGAGGTTGGGCTCTGTCATGCCGAGCGGCGCGGAGGTCGGGGCGACGAAGACGTCCTCGACGCCGACGCTCCAGTCGGCGCCCGTATCCGGCTGCGCACCGGCCGGGAGATACGCGTGCTCGTGCACCGAGGCCAGGCTCTCCAGCATCTCGGCGGTGCAGCGGAGCGAGACCCCGCCCGCGTTCTCCGTCACGATGTCCAGCGAGACGAGGTGGGCCGCCTCGGGCCGGCGCTGTGGCTGCACGACGACGTGCGTCACTCGCGGGCCCGCGGCATCCACCACGATGTCGGCGAGCTCGCGCTCGGCGCCGTCGGCGCAGCGAACCGTCGTCCCTAGGCCGAGTTTCACCGGACGCCTTTAGAGCGCACGTCGCCTCTCGCTGCGGTCGTGGAACCATCCCCACGTCAGCGCAACCGCGGCAAAGAAGATCAGCGCTCCGAAGAACCCCCACGCATACCAGACGGCTCCGAAGATCAGGAAGAGGAGCATGCCGCCGATGCCGATCGCGAGCGAGACCCCGATCACCCACAGCCAGAACTTCCACCCAAGGTCGTCCATGACGCTTCCTTCCTCCTGAGTCGAACTGCAGCTACGGCCTTCAGCCTCTGCGCGCGACGGCGGCGCGGCATCGTCCCGACCGGATGAAACCCTTCAGGGCGCGGTGCGCAGGGTTTCCGGGCCCGGCGGCGCCTGCTGCGGTGGGCGCCGCCGCCGCCAGGTGAGCGCGGACACCAGACCCAGCACGAGCGTCGGCACCGCCGTCAGGAAACGGTAGACGAGCACCGCGGCGACGACATGTGCGTTGCCGCCGCCGAACCCGACGAGCGTTCCGGTCAGCGCCAGCTCGACGACTCCGATCCCCCCTGGTGTGATCGGGATCGAGCCGACGAGCCGCGCGAGCGACCCGGCGGCAAACGCCTCGATCACCGTGACCTCCGAGGCCGGCACCCCTAGAGCACGAAGCGAGACGATCAGCAGCAGCAGCGTGGTCAGATTGCCCAAGAGCGCCGCCGCCGTGAGCAGGTGCCAGCGCCGCTCGAGGAGGTCGCCCGCCTCCGCGCGGAAGCGCTCGAAGCTCGCACCGCTCCAGCCGACCGGGCCGCGCCGGACCTTGCCGAGCGCCCAGTTCGCGAACCGGGCCGCCACGGCGCCGATGTCCTCCGCGAGACGGCGGCTGAGCAGGATCAGCACGAAGCCGGAGATGACGACGCCGAGGACCGCGACGCCCACGAAAGCGACCGTCGCGAGCGCCGCGGTGCTCTCGCCAGAGAGCGCGAGCAGGAATACCGCCACGATCGGGAAGGTCAGGTTCAGAAACTGGTTCCAGAGGCCGGTCAGCGTGATCGCACGGGTCACGTGCCGCGGCGGGAAGCCCCAGGCCCGAAGCATCCCGTAGGAGCCCGCCACGCCTGCGGCGATCCCCCCAGGCACGACGATCGACAGCGCCGTCGACAGCTGAGTGACCTTCAGCGCCTGCAAGAAGCCGAGCCCCGGAAGAGCGACCTGCCACGGCGGTGCGAACGTGACGAGATTGATCGCCGTCGCCGCAGCGAGCGCGGCGATCTCCGGCCACGAGAGCTGCTTGACGGCGGCCCAGACCGCGCCGTAATCGGCGATCGTCGGGAGGAAGTAGACGAACGTCGCGACGACGATCCCGAGGCTGATCGCGCCGAGCAGGATCCGCTTGACGAGGGGCTTGCGCAGGTGCCTCACCGCGCGCCTGCTCCAGCGGCCTCGAGGCTGAGCCGCTCGCCCGGAACGAGCACACGCACCGCTACCTCCGGCGCGAGCTCCGCGGCGAGCCGCTCGAACCGCTCCGCCGGTGCGCGCAGCGTCGCCTCGTCGGCGGGCATCGCTACGCGCAGGTAGGTGCCCCAGTGGATCGGGATCGCGAGCCGTGGCATCAGCAGGCGGAGCGCCCCGGCCGCCTCGTCCGGCCCCATGTGTCCGGACCCCAGCCGCGGCCCCCAGCCCCAGATCGGCAGCAGCGCGACATCGACCGGCGCGAGAGCTCGCATGCCGTCGAAGATCCCCGTGTCGCCGGCGAAGTAGACGCTCCTCGGCCCCGTCACGACGAAGCCGAGGGCGGGCTTCCTCGTCGACCACAGGCCGCGGCGGACGGTGTGCGCGGCGTGCGTCGCTCGGACGGTAAGCGCGCCGACGGACAACTCCTCGCGCTCCTCGAGCTCGACGATCGGCCCGAAGCCGCGTCGCGCGAGCGTCCGCCCGGTGCCGGCCGGTACCACGATCTGCCGCGCCCGGACGTGCCGGAGCGAGGCCAGGTCGAGGTGATCGTGGTGGAGGTGCGAGATGAGGACGGCGTCGAGTTCGCCCTCGAGTGCGGCCGGCGCAGGCGCGACGCGACGAAGGTGGCCGATGCGCGGGCGCAGCAGCGGGTCGGTGAGCAGGCGGACGCCGCCTGCTTCGACGAGCACCGTGCTGTGTCCGACCCAGGTGACGCTTAGCCGGTCAGCTTCTTGCACGACGCCGAGTTCTTGAACGCCTTCGCCCACGCGTCGTCCTTCGAGAGTGACTGGAGCTCCGCGGCCGCGGCCTGCGCATCCTGGCCCATCGCCTGCACCGCGCCGGTCGCGACCGTTACGGCGGCGGCGACGTCACTCGCGCTCGAGGCATCCGAGAAGGCGTCCCGGATCTTGTCGGCGCTCTTGCCCAGCTGGTCCGCGAGCTTCTTCAGCGCATCCCTCGCCTCGTCGGCCGACGCGGTCGGCGGCTTGCCGAGTGCCTCCAGGTCGGTGCGCAGCTGCTTCCCTGCGTCGGAGACGGCATCGGCCGTCTCCTGGAGAGTCGACTTCGAAAGGTCGCCCTTGGAGACTTTCTGGCCGGCGGTCTTCATGCTCGTCTGCCAGGTCGCGATCGCGCCGCACATGCCGTCGGCCCACTCCTCCGTCTGTGAGGCGGAGCTCTTGTCGCTGGAGCCGCAGCCGGCGAGCGCGAGCGCGAGAACGGCCGCGAGAACGGCCGCGCCGACCACGGCAAGTGCCCGGCGAGACTTCATCGCGGCGAGCAGCTCGGGCAGCGCGACCCGTCGAACCTTCGTCCGCAGGAGGTGCAGCGGCGCGTCGCGGCTCGCGCGTTCAGCAGACCCTTGCCGATCCCCAGGCGGATCATCGCGGCGCCCGCCGCCGTCGTGAGCAGGCTGACCGCAACGAAATGAAGTGAGAGCGTCATGACGGCAGTTCAGCGCGCCGTCGCCGCGCGGACATCGCCCCGATGGGATGAACGGTCAGGCCGGCGGAGGGAACTCGCGGGCGGTCTGGCGGCGCAGCACCTCGGTGCCCGCGTAGGCGAAGCCGAAGAGGATCAGCAGCGGCAGGATCCGCTCCGCGTCGGTGGGTCCCGCCAGCAGGATGAGCAGCAGGATCAGCGAGACGACGCCGTAGACGACGAGCGGCCGCTCGCGCATCGTCGGCGCCGCCGTCCGCCGCACCCACGCGGCCGCGCGGCCGGGGCCTGCCACCCACGCTGCGAACACGATCGCGGTTCCGTAGATGACGGCATTGATGCCGGTGTTGCGCAGGAGCTGCGTGCCGATCGCCCAGGTAGCGTCGACCGCGTGTTTCGAGTCGGGGTTCCCGGTCAGCGCGTCGACGAGGTAGTCGCCGGCGAAGCGCCGCACCACGAGGACGAGCAGCCCGACGACGAGGACGCTGATGCCGACGCCCAGCAGCACCGTTCGACGCTCTCGCGCCAGGAAGACGGCGGCCGCGTACAGCGCGATCACGAGGAAGAAGAGCAGGTAGCTGAGCACCTTGATCACCTTGACGGTCGTCCGCGCGGCGTCGAGCTCGTTGCCCTTCATGACGGTGATCTTCCCGGCATCCGCGGGAAACTTGCCCTGAAGCCTTCCTCCGAGCCCGGTCTCCTCCGAGAGCTGCTTCAGGATCGGCTGCAGGTTCAGGACGACGTTGCCGTCGGTCGAGACGAGGATCCCTTTCTTGCCCTCGAGTACCGCGACGAGGAGCTGGTGCGCATGCCGGTTCGCCTCGCGCCACAGCTGCTGCACCTTCGGCCGCGCGAGCAGCTGGTCGGCTGTTCGCACGGCGACGGGTTCCAGTCCGGCCGCGATCTGCGGCGCGAGCGGGGCGAGCTGCGGCGGGAGGCGCTGCTGGAGGCGCTGCGCAACGTCGACGTTCGTGTAGAGCTGGTTGACGAGATACACTGACAGCGCCCCGCGAATCTCGTCGTTCTCGAGCAGCTGGGAGCTCGCGCTCGTCCAGTTGTCCGTGCTCAGCGCCTGGCGCTTGACCCAGACGTTGAGTGCCGCCACCAGCCCGATGACGGCGGCCAGGATGACGAGCGTCCACGGCAGCCACGACCTCCAGGCCAGATGCTCTCGCTCCGACGAGGCCCTGGGGGTGGCGAGGTGGGCGGAATCGGCCACGCCTCCACCTTCACGCGGCCATGCGCCGGAGACATCACCCCGAGTGGATGACGCTGGCGGCGGCTACTTACCGGCCTCGGGTTCGCCGCCGCGCCAGAGGTAGAGCAGCGTCGCCTTCACGCGCCGGCTGACGTGGGCCCCGTCACGCAGCCCGAGCTTGAGGAAGATGCTGTTTATGTGCCGCTCGACGGCGCGTTTCGTCACGAACAGCTTCTCCGCGATCCTCGCGTTGCTGTGACCCTCTGCGATCAGCCCGAGGATCTCGAGCTCGCGGGGGGTCAGGGAGGCGATACCGGGGTCCGGCTGCTGCGCGTTCGACGCGAGGAGCTCCTCGACCACGAGCGGATCGACGACGGAACCGCCTTCCGCCACCGTCCGCAAGGCGTGGACGAGCTCCTCCCGGTCCCTGAGGCTCTCCTTGAGCAGGTAGGCCCGACCCTCCGAGCCATCCTCGAACAGAAGTGCCGCGTAGCCTGGATCCGCATGCTGGGTGAGGACGACGACGCCGATCCCGGGTTCTGTCCGGCGCAGCTCGGCGGCGAGCCTGATGCCCTCGTCCACCTGGCTCGGCGGCATGCGCACGTCCGTCAGTACGACGTCGGGACGTTCTCTGGCGATCGCCTCCCGCAGGCTGTCGAGGTCCTCCGCGACCGCGACGAGCTCGATGCCGTCGATGCTTCGGAGCACGGCGCTGATCGCTTCCCTCGCGAAAAAGCTGTCCTCTCCGAGGACGATGCGGATCGCCTCGTCGGCGGTCAACGCCTCGGCTCGTTCGCCCCGGGCACGACGGGAACGCTGCCGTGCACGGTTGCTCCCGCGCCGGGGAAGGACCGGATCTCGAGCTTTCCGCCGACGGCAGTGAGCCGGTCGCGCATGTTCACGAGGCCGACGCCATCCTTCTCTGCGGCGGGGTCGAAACCGACGCCGTCGTCTCGGACCTCGAACTCGATGCTGTCGTCGACCCGCTCGAGCCTCACGGTCGCGGACGCACCGGGGCCGGCGTGCTTGGCGACGTTTTGCAGCGCTTCGAGGGCGCAGAAGTAGATCGCCAGCTCGGTTCCCGCAGAGGCACGCCCGATGCCGCGGTCGATGATCCTGACCAGAATCGTCGGCCAGCTCGCGAACGACCGCAGGGCGGGCGCGAGTCCGGCGTCGTAGAGAAGCGACGGATAGAGCCCGTGTGCGAGCGCCCGGAGCTCGGCGGCTGCCTTGGCAGTCTCCGTCGCCAGCTCCTCGAGCTCCCCCTCGAGCTCGGGCGTCGGCGCCTGTTCCCGCGCGAGCTCCAGCTTCAGCTGAATCGCGGTCAGTCGCTGCTGAGCCCCGTCGTGGAGGTCGCGCTCGAGCCGGTGCCGCTCCTGCTCGGCCGACTCGACGAGCCGGGCTTGCGACGTCCGGAGCTCGTCGACGAGCATCGTGTTCTCGAGCAGCGTCGCAGCGGCGGTTCCGAGGCCTCGGACGATCTGCGGGTCGTCGTCGAGGGCCGGGTCGTGGATCAGCGCGAGGGACGGGATCCCGTTACGCATGATGAGCGTTGCGCTCCGCGCCTCGTGCGCGTGCGGCAACTCGACGGGGCTGCCGTGGACGTCGACATAGCCGCTGCGCTTCTCGCTCCACAGCGCAAGCTCGAACGAGGGGTCGTCGAGGGTGATGCCGACGAACTTCTGCATCCGCTCAGGGGTGACGCGCTCGGTCTCGGCGCGATTCACCGCGCGCCAGACGCTCGCGGCGGCGAACAACCGTCCCCGCACCTGTGCGACGAGGAGCGCGAGCGGGACCGCGAAGGCGCCGATCGTCCCGAGCACTCGTAGGCCCGTGGAAGGTGGCGTGCTGCTCGCTTCGCTGACGAGACTGTAGGTGGCGTAGGTGGCGGCGAAGATCATCGTGGCGTACATCAGCGGGCCGACGATTCGGCGCCGGATGAGGGTCTTCGACCTGGCCTTGCGTGCGAGGACGACGATCAGCCCGAGCGCGATCAGCGCGGTGAGGGCGTTCCCGGTGAAGTTGATCGCGGTGGTGACGGCGTGTGGCGTCTCGACGAGCTGGAAGGCGTTGTCGGGACAGCGCGTCGTGCAGTCGGTCAACGGGCCGCCCTGGGCGAGCGTGTCCGCGAAGACGAGGGCCACGGCCCACATCGCCACGCTCAGCACGACGGTGGCGGCCACGAACCCGCGCTCCAGCCTGCCGGTCGGCCGGCTGCGCGGCAGGCTCACGAAGAGGTAAACGAAGTACACGACCGCGGCGGCGAGCGCGAGCCTGCCGACCGTGTGCGGGAGAGGCCGGTCAACGGCAGCGAGGGCAGTTCCGGCATAGAGCAGTCCGGCGCCGGCGATGAGCGGCCCGACGCGACTGGACGGCCGCTGCGACCACGTCAGCACCCCCACGCCCACGTAGCACGCGACGAGCAGGCCCTTCGCGAGCGCCGTCGCGTGCGAGTTCGCCATCAGGGGGCTTGACCAGACCGTCCAAACCGTGAGGAGGGCAGCGGCGACTCCTGCGATCGCAACCGCCGACATCTCGCGGGCGCGCGCAATGGAGTCCTGCGATGCAGCCTCCGCCGTTGCGATATGTGTGGACATGCCAACAGAATACGGGGAACCCGCGCGGCAGCAAGGACGCGCTGGGGGGCGGTTGTGGTGTCTGCACCACATGAACATGTGTGGTGGACACGAAAACGAGTCGTAGCGGCTCCATTGCCCGCGATGCCCGATTGTTGGATCCTGTTCGGGCAGTGTTTGTCGCCGCACTACATTGCGAACAGGCCGCTCTGGGACGGCGGTCATGACCCCGCGTCCGCGCGCGGTCGAGGGCGCCACGGCGCTGGAGCTCCCGGCCCATGCCCCCTCCTTCGACTTCCTCGGATCGAAGATCGAGGTGCCGCCGGTGCGGCGCGGCACCGTCTCCCGGACCGCGCTGGTCAACCGCCTGCGCGCCGCAACTTCGAGCGCCGTCGTAACGGTGCTCGCACCGGCCGGCTACGGGAAAACCACGCTCCTCGCGCAGTGGGCTGCGCGCGACACGCGCGACGTTGCCTGGGTGACGCTCGACGAGCGCGACAACGACCCAGTCGTTCTGCTGCAGCACATCGCGGCGGCGCTCGAGGTCGACGAGCCCGTCGAGCCGGGCGTGCTGGAGGCGGTCGGCTCCCCCGGCGCGTCGATCTGGACGAAGGCGCTGCCGCGGCTGGCGCGGGAGCTGTCGGAGCGGGCGCCGATGGTGCTGGTGCTGGACGACTTCAACCTGCTGCACTCGCGCGGCTCGCTCGCCGCGATCGCGGCGCTGATGGACGACGAGGACGAGCGGTCGACGCTGGTGGTGGCGGGCCGCGCGCCGACGCGGCTTCCACTCGCGCCGCTGCGGGCCGCCGGGCGACTCCTCGAGCTCGGCGTGGCCGACCTGGCGATGACCAGCCGCGAGGCGGACCTGCTGCTCCGCGAGGCGGGCGTACGGCCCGGCGCCGAGCGCACCGCCGAGCTCCTGGAGCAATGCGAGGGCTGGCCCGCGGCGCTCTACCTCGCCGCGCTCTCGATCCGCGACCGCGCCGTCGATGGCGCGGCCGCGCCGTTCTCGGGCGACGACCGCTACCTCGCCGACTACTTCCGCTCCGAATACCTCGCGCACCTCCGGCCGGGCGCATTGCGTTTCCTGCGACAGACATCCGTGCTCGACCGCATGTGCGGGTCGCTCTGCGACGCAATGCTGCAGGACGAGGGCTCAGGGCAGGAGCTCGAGAAGGTGGAGCGCGCGAATCTGTTCCTCGTCCCGCTGGACAACCGGCGGCAGTGGTACCGCTACCACCACCTCTTCCGGGAGTTGCTCCAGCGAGAGCTCGCCGAGAACTCGGCCGAGCTGATTCCGGGCCTGCACAGCCGGGCTGCGGACTGGTTCGAGCAACACGGAGAGATGGAATCGGCCCTCGAGCACGCCCATGCCGCCGGCGACCTCGAGCGGGCGGCAACGATCCTGTCGGCGCTCGTGCTCCCGCTCTACAACTCCGGCCGGATCGTGACGCTGGAGCGCTGGCTCAGGCGCTTCGAGCGGGCCGGGCTGCTCGAGCGCTTCCCGGCGGTCGCCGTCCAGGGTTCCGCGATCCACATTCTCCGCGGCCGGCCGGAACCGGCG